>Ga0210386_10000014_pt1 | contig 131845 bp, 123 predicted proteins | sample IncBWH32OmetaG_FD_160091 | JGI IMG/M metagenome (GOLD analysis project Ga0210386, IMG submission 160091) | Forest soil microbial communities from Barre Woods Harvard Forest LTER site, Petersham, Massachusetts, United States - Inc-BW-H-32-O ...
TAGTGCCGCAGTGCGTAGTAGCAGAGCGTCGAGGGTGGGGTCGTCGATGTCAGTCCGCGTAGCCGTTGTCAGTGCGTGCGTTTTGGGCGCCGGTCTGTTCGGCGCCGGATTGGCCACCGCAGAAGAACTGAGCCCCGAACAGGCTCGTGCATTCGTGGTCGGCAAGCTGTTCTCCTATACCTGCTTCGAAGGCACCGTCGGTCAGGGTCGCATTTTCCCGGACGGATCGGTTGTCGGCACCATCAAGATGCACGGCACAGGCGAGATGCGCTTTGCGGCGCTCCCTGCCGGCACGATCCATGTCGACAACAGCTCGGTCTGCGCGCACCTCTCGGGCCTGCCCATCTCGCCATGCTTCCGCGTGCAGAAGATCGACTATCGAAGCTTCCGCGGCTCGGTCTATGGAATGGGCTTTGCCTATTGCGATTTCTACCAGCGTAATCCGCGCTCGCAGCTGATCAGCGGCCCTGTCGAAACGCCGGCGGCAACGCCGGTCACGAACACGCGGCCGTCGTTGCGTCCGTCGCTCGACCAGTAGACGGCGTCGCGTAAGATTTTCTTCGCCGGATGGACGAAGGCGGGATCACCCGCCCCCGCTGCGTTCCGCCGTTTGCGGATAGAGCACGCGCTGGTAGAGCCAGCCGATACCAAGCAGCACCACGCCGAGCCCGATCACGGACAGCGCACGGTAGATACCGGCGATATTGGCGGTGTCGAATAGAAACACCTTGGCGATGGTCAGCATGATGACGCCGAGCGCGAGATAGCGCGCCGGCGGCGACCGCAGCACGAAGCCGGCTGCCAACAGCGCAATGCCGTAGGCGAGCCATACCGTCGAATAGGCATATTGTTCGGCGTCGCTGGTCGGCCCCGCCAAGACGGGACCATGAAACAGCCGCCGCGTTTGCAGAGTCAGATAGAACAAAGCAAGCAGAACGGCCGCGATCGCGGCGAATGTGCGATAGGGCATCGGCCGTGTCGCGCGCGCGATCAGCGCCAGTGCGACGGCCAGCACCGCCGGCAGGCCGAAGCCGAGCAGGATCTCATTGAAGAATGCGCCGCCCGGGAGCGGCTCGGAGCGAAACTGCAGGCTTGAGCCGACGATCAGATCCGCGAGCACGGCGGCAGCCGTGAGCGCCGCGACGATCAGGGCGCCGGCATTGTGAATGAAGCTGCCGGTGCGCGCGCGGATGTGTTCGAGGCCGATGGTCATGGCCAACCCCACATTGGTGTAGAGAATGATTTCGGTGGGACCGTGCATCGGCGCATAGATGTTGCCGCCCGTCACGTAGTGACGGATTTCCATCACCACGAGCAGCACCGTAAAAAGGATGGCGCCGGCGTCGACGATATGCGTCGGCAGGTCATCGGCGCGTTTGCGCATAAGCCAGCCGCCGAGCCAGAACGCCGCGGCCGGGATGCCGTAGCCGTAAAGCAGCCAATTGAAGATCGGCGTCGTTCCCAAATCGTCGCCGACGATACGCGGGTCATAGCCAATGCGTGAGACAACGACGCCGACCATGATGGCGGCGACCCAGCGCAGCCACGGCAAAGGCCGTTCCCCGGCGACCCAGGCCGCACCCGGTACCATCAAGGCGAGGCCCACGGTGAGCCAGCCTTTTTCCAGCGCGAAAGTCAGCGCGAGCGCGAGTGCCGCAAGCGTGCCGGTCGCAAACATCGCGCCCGACGCTAAGAGGCCTGGAATGAGGCCCGGGCGTTGCTCGCGCCGCGCCAACGTTTCGGTGGCAAGCCCATAGAGCGCGGCAAGAAGCAGCGCGAGGCCTGCAAACGGCAGCGACCGGTCAAGCTCAGCGATCCGATAGTAGAGCGCGATGAGCATCGCGAGCGGAAGAGCCACGCCGGATGCGGCCCACAACATCGGAACTAAGGCGCGCTCGGAACGGCCTTGGGCTAAAAATCCGGCACCTCCAAACAACGCCGCCCACAAAGCGGCGAGCGCGAAGTGCGAGCCATAGTCGAAGGATCCGGGCTCCGGGATCGCCGGCGACGTCGGGCCGGACGGCGCCAAGAGCGCGTCGGGTTTTATGTGCACGGCCCAATGCGCCATGACGGCGACAGCGAAAAGCGCCGTTACCGGTGCGGCGTCAATTGCGGCCTCCGTGCGCCAGGCGATACCGACGGCGGCGATGGTGAGAATGGCAAAAGCGGTGAGCGCGAGCGGGTCGTGCCGGCTTACCAGTACGAGAATCAAGGCAGCGAGCAGATAAACTGACAACGCGATGCCCGAGACGTGGTCGATCTCGTTCGGATTTGATGGCGGACCGTAGATCAAGTCGCAGACGAGGAACGTCGTCACCAGCGCGAAACCAGTCATCGCATGGAACACATGCGCGCCGAGCGCCGTGACGGTGGCGAGATCGGGATTGGTTCCAGCGAGCACCCATAACGCACCGAGCACCAGCGCGGTCAGCGCCAGCATGCGCCACAGCCGGTAGCGCGCCAGCGCGAAAGCCGCCGCATTGACGACGGCAACGTAGATATAAAGCGACCAGTAATCCGGCTCGGTGGATGCGACCAGCGCCGGCGCGAGATAGGCGCCGATCATGCCGAGACCGGCAAGTGCCGGGCCGTGCAACAGGGCCGCGGCCAAGCAGAGCAGGGCGACCGCGCCGAGAAGCAGAAATGCGATCGGCGGCGGCAGGAAACCATAGAGCGCATAGGCCGCATAGACCGTCGCATAGGCCACTGTCGTACCGGCCGCTGTGAGAATGGCCGGAATATTCGCTCCCGGCAGGCTCGGCAGCGCCAGAACCTTTTCGCTGCGCCGCTGCCACTCGCCGGCAGCGATCAGCAAGAGCGCCAGCAACGCGCCGAGCGCGATACGCACGCGCGGGCCGATGAGGCCCTGTTCGATCGTGTAGCGCACCAGAAAGATGCCGCCGAGCGCGAGCGCAATGCCGCCGACCCACACCACCCAGCGTGTTCCGAAGCGCTCCTCAAAGCCGATGTCCCGTGTCGGCTCCGTCACCGGCCGCGCTATCGAGCCCGGTGAAAGCGAGCTTGGCACCGACGCGGCAGCGGGCTGCGGTGACGGCGAAGGGGGCGGAGGCACGGGCTCCGTCGTAATGCTGGGCGCCGGAGCCGGCGCGGCTGGTTGCGCTTTTTCCGGTTCGGGCGAAGGCCGTGGCGACGGTGCCGCCGGCCTGTTCTCCAGCGACGCAATTCTCAATTCCAGACGGCGCAGGCTGTCTCTAATCCCGGACGTGCTGACCAGCGCAATAATGGCGAGAACTGGAGTAGCCAGCAGCAAGACTACAAGTAGGACGATGAACCCGACCATCGAACCCCCGGTGTCAAATCGGTACGGGGAGTTTATGCGGCGGTCGTGACAGGTGAAAGCCTCAGCTCTTGCCTGTGGTCATCCGTAACTGCGCCTTGCTTATTCGAGGTCGAGCTGGAATGGCTCGGCTTCCGTGGTCATGATGCCGCGGCCAATATTCTCGATCGCCGCGATCATGCGCCCCTGGCGGCCGAGCAATTTGTCGGCCAGCGAGACGATGCGGATATTCGGCGTCGCCGTCGGCGACGCGCGGCGCAGCGTCTGCGCGATGCTGGTTTCGTCGCGATGCGGATTGAGCGCGCAGACGCTGGCAAAGGCGCTCGCCGTCGAACGGCTGATGCCCATGTAACAATGCACCACGAGTGGCGCTTTGCGGTCCCAGCCGCGCACGAAATCCAAAAGCGTCGCGACATGCTGCTCGCCCGGCATGATGTAGCCCTCGAGTGGGGCGGAAATGTCGTGCAGGCAGAGCCAAAGATGATGTTCCGGCGCTACGCTTGCCGGCCGTTGCAGGCGTGCCTCATCGCCGATCAGCGACACCACATGGCGCGCGCCGGTATCTTCGACGGTTTGTTGCAGGCGCGAAAGCGAGCAGACGTGGATCATGGTTTCTTCTTGTTCCTTCGTCGTCTAGAGGCGGCCCCGCAGCGCCCGAAGCGGACGGGATAATGGAAATCGCGGGCGGCGCAAGTATGACTTACCCGATCAGCTTATTGAGCCGCTCGGCATAGCGGGCTTCCGCGGTTTCCGCGGGCCAAGGCTTCAGGTAATCGCGCTCCATGGCCGCCGAAAATACCGGCGGTCGGCCGAAGAATTTCCGCGCCTCGGCCGCGTCGAAGCCGGCAAGCCGCGTCGCTTCGAGATAAGCTGCCTGCCGGTCCGCGGCCTTGGTCAGCGCCTCGATTTCGGGTGGCGTTTTTGCCGGCAGCCCGAACCGCAAATGGATGGCGGTGAGCAGGCGGCGTTCCGTCACCTTGTACGCATCGCCGATCACCGCCTTGAACGGCGAGATCATGTCGCCGATGACATATTCGGCCGCGTCGTGCAGCAGGATCGTAAGGCGGCGATTGTTATCAAGCCGCGGCACCCGCGCCCGCGCCAAAGCCTCGACCAAGAGGCAATGCTGCGCGACCGAAAAAATATGCGCGCCGCGCGTTTGTCCATTCCAGCGCGCCACGCGCGCCAGCCCATGCGCGATGTCCTCGACCTCGATGTCGAGCGGGGAGGGGTCGAGCAAATCAAGCCGCCGTCCCGACAGCATGCGCTGCCAAGCGCGCGCTCCCGGCGCCGATCCGCGGGCCCCGGACGCCGATCGCGGCTTTGCCGGCCGCGCCGCGTGAGTGAGCGCCGCCTTCTCAGCCACGGACCTTTTGTCCGAGCTTTTGCCCCATCTTGGCGCAGGCCTCATGGCGATAGCAGGCGACGAGATGGTCATTGACCATGCCGACCGCCTGCATGAACGCATAGACGATGGTCGGACCGCAGAACTTGAAGCCGCGCTGCGCCAGATCCTTCGACACGGCTTGCGAGACTTTGGTCTCGGCCGGCACCTGACCTCTGCTCTTGAAGTGGTTCACCTTCGGCCGGCCATCGACGAAATCCCACAGATACTTGGAAAAGCCGGGACCTTTATCCATGATTTCGAGCCACGCGCGCGCCGAACGCACCGCGCCCTCGATCTTGGCGCGATTGCGGACGATGCCGGCGTCTTGCATCAGCCGTTCGAGCTTGGCCGGCCGATAATGCGCGATTTTCTCCGGCACAAAGCCATCGAAGGCGCTGCGAAAGTTTTCGCGCTTGCGCAAGATCGTGATCCACGACAAGCCGGCCTGAAAGCCGTCGAGCACGAGCTTCTCAAACAGCGCGCGATCGTCGTATTCCGGCACGCCCCATTCCTCGTCGTGATAGGCGATGTAGAGCGCATCTTCGCCCGGCCATGGGCAGCGCTTGAGACCAGGATCAGTCATTCGGCGGCTTTCTCTTGTTCACCGGGAAAGGGAAATCGCGCCCAGTCCGGCTTGACGAGTTCGATCGGCACGGCGCCCGCCGTCAGCGTGTCGCCGTCCGCCAGCGCTTCGTCCACCCGGTCGAGGCGCAGCAGCGCGATACCGTGCCCGTCGCTCGTCGAGCCTAGCGCCCCGATCTGCCGGCCGCCGGCCGTGATTGCTGTACCGACATCAGGAGGGGTGCCTTTATACCGCACCGGCACGGCGCGGGTGCGCGCAGTGCCGCGATGCTGCATCCGCGACACCACCTCCTGGCCGATAAAGCAGCCCTTCTGGAAATCGATGCCACCGAGCTGGTCCATGTCGGTCTCATGCGGAAAGGCGTCGCTATAAGCGAAATCGGCGCCGCCACGCGGGATGCCCAGCGCGATCCGATGCGCTTCGTAATTGCCGGCGTCGACAATCGTGGCGCCAAGCGCAGCCACAGCCTCGCCGGCGCCGTCGGCCCGAATTATTGCGCGCAGCCCGAGTGCCGGCAGCCGCGGATCGGCGTAGCAAAGACCAGGCGTTGTCGTGCCGGTGCCGTCCCAATTTCCATCCGGTTTCCCATCCCACACGGCGAGCACGCCGAGCGTTGCCGACAGATCCTCGATGAGAACCTTGGCGCGCAATTTGTAGAGATTGAGCCGCTCGACCAGCGCCGTGCCGAGCACGCGCGGAATGTCGAGAAAAAAGCCGCCGTCACCGGCGCTGCCGCCGGTGCTGTCACCGGTGCTGTTTTGGGCGCTCGGTGCTTGCGCAACGATGAAATCGGCAATGATCTTGCCCTGGGGCGTCAGCAAGGCGGCGAAAACCGCCGTCCCCGGCCTGAGCTTGAGGATATCCGCGGTGACGAGGCCGTGGAGAAAATTCCGCGCATTGTCGCCGGCGACTTTGACCACACCGCGGTCAGGAAGAAGAGCAGCCTTCATGCGTCAAATGCCTAAGCCCGCGGTGGCATGATCGCAAGGCCCATTTCAAGTTCCCGGAAAACGTCGGGCCGATCGCAATATAAGGACGAAACGGACGCCTGCAGCGCGCGATGGTCGTGTTGCACGAGCACGCGCTTCACGATCTGTTTCGGCCGGCGGCGTCCACGCGGCTTTTACGGGCTGCGCGCACTCAATCCCAAACGCATCCAGAATGCAGAGCAGACGAAACTGCGGCTACTGCCGCGAAACTTTGATTGAGAATTCGCCGTTGCGGATTTTGGTCGGGAGATTTTCCGAAAATTTGGCGGTTGCTTCCTCGCCATAGGTCGCCACCAGCTCGGCCAAAGCCAGGAACAGCGAGGTCTGCGCCAGGCAGTCGGCGTCGACGCCTTCGTGGAAGGCTTCGGCCCAAGCGTCCTGAAGATGAACAAGCGCCAAGCGCTTCTGTTCGTGATCGGATGCATCGGGCGCAGCGAGATTCTGCGTCGCTGTATTCATTGCTGACACTGTGCACCGCGGGATCGCGGCGTCCCTACCCACCAAAGTGTTAGCACGGCTGACGGCTTTTGAAAGCGATCCTTTCAGCACGGTTAACACGGCGGGGAACTGAACAGGAACCGCGCTAATTTGCGTATCTGGCGGTGATATCGCGGGCAAGTTTGGCGCCTTCTTCCAGATAGCGGCGAATGACGGTATCGGCCGCAGGCGTGCAGGTGCGGTAGCTCTGCTGGAAGCCGCGATAGCCGCGATTGAAGCTCGCGACCATCTGATCGTGTCGGTCCCCGTTCGGCGCTTCGGCCTCGATCAGCGTTTGCGCTTCATCGCGCCATTTCTGGCCTTCATTGCTGCCGCAAATGCCGCGCAGGAAATGCAGCGCGCCGAGAATTTCTGACAGCCGCTGCAAATCGCGGTCGTAAGGGGCAGGCTGGTCCTGCGGCGGCGGCGTCGTCGGCCCGGCGGTTGCCGGAAGCTTAGGCAGCGCCGGCGTTTGCGGCTGCGATTTCGGGCGCGACGGCGCCGGCTGGGAGCCGAACGGCATCCAGAACTGCGCCTGGGCCGGGGCGGCGGCGAACGACAGGACGAGCAATATGGCGACGGCACAGCGCATGGCCGCGAACATAGTCGCGCGACCCATCGAACGGCAAGGATGGGAGTGAACTCGCATCGGGCGCCGGCGCCAAATAAAAGCCGCAAGTTATCGGCGCAGCGCCGCGAGCCGCGCGGCGGCGGCAGCGACCACGTCTGCCAACCCTTCAGTCGTTTTCAAGGCGCCGAGCGCAGAAGGGTTGCGCCAATCCGCTTCCGACAATTCCTCATTGAGCGAAACCTCGCCGCCGATATAGCGCGCCGCAAAGGGCAAAATGACGAAATGCCGCTCGACGCGGCCGGCGGCGTCGCGGGCGATGGCCTGACGGAAGCCGACCAGTTCGACAGGCTCGATGTCGAGCGAGGTCTCTTCGCGGACTTCGCGAATGACGGCCTGTTCCAGCGTCTCGCCGAGCTCGACGCCGCCGCCGGGTAGCGTATAGATGCCTTTGGCCGGCGCCCGCCCGCGCCGCACGATCAGCACCTTGCCGTCGCGAAAGATCGCCGCGCTGATCGCGAGATAAGGCCGCGTGGGATAAGTCCGCCCGCCGGTGGCTTCTGTCATTACAGCTGGTCCAATTCGCCTTATATCGGCTTAGTCATGTGCGGACGTTATGTCATCATCTCGACGCCCGAGGCGATCCGAAAACTGTTCGGCTATGCCGAGCAGCCGAATTTTCCACCGCGCTATAACGTGGCGCCGACCCAGCCGATCCCAATCGTGCGGCTCGCCGAAGGCAAGCGCTCTTTCGCGCTAATGCGCTGGGGCCTGCTGCCGTCCTGGGTGAAGGATCCAAAGAGCTTTGCGCTCCTTATCAATGCGCGCGGCGAATCCGTGCTGGAGAAGCCGGCCTTCCGCAACGCCATGCGGCGCCGGCGTTGCCTGATCCCGACCGACGGGTTTTATGAATGGCAGGCGGGCGGGCAGACGGCCGCGAGGGCGGCGGACAGAGCGTCTGCGGCGAAGCAGCCCTATTTTGTCCGCGCCAAACGCGACGCCAACGGCAGCGCCCCGCCGCTGGCTTTCGCCGGTCTCTGGGAAACCTGGACCGGCCCGAACGGCGAAGAGCTCGATACCGCAGCCATCATTACCACGGCCGCGAACCGCACTTTGTCGGCGCTGCACGGTCGCATGCCGGTCTTCGTTGCGCCGGATGCTTTCGACATGTGGCTCGACTGCGCGCATGTCGAAGCTGAGGTTGCCGCCGCTTTGATCCGGCCGGCCGATGAGGCGCTTCTTGAAGCCTATCCGGTTTCGAGCGCGGTCAATCGTGCGGCCAACGATGCCGAAGCTCTGGTCACGCCAGCGCCGCTTGAGCCTGTTGCGGAACCCATGTCCGCGGAACCCATGTCCGCCGCGCCAGTCGCCAAACCAGCAAGAGCAAAACTAAAAAAGACAACAAAGCCGGATGGGCAAGCGTCGCTGTTTTAGCAGCTCACCTTTTGTGTCAGGATTGACGCGATGATGAACCGCGAAGCCGAAGTGTCAGAGTCATGACTTCCCCTCTCGCCCGCTTTGTCACCCGTGCGACATACGGCATCAGCCAATTGCCGCGTGTCGCCTGGTATGTCGGCCATGGCGTCGCGGTGCGGCGGCTATCCGCAGCGGCGCGCAGCAGCGACGGCGTACCGGCCCGGCACCGCGCCAAGACCGATGCGCCGGTGCCGGATCGCAACAGCCTCTACGCCGACATGGCCGCCCTGTTCATGCAGGACCTCGCCAATGTCGAAGCCGGGATCTATCCGCTTCCTGCCGATCATGACGGCTCGCTGTTCAAGCTTCTACGGCGCTCGCGGCTGTTCTTCGCGGATCTTCCCGACATTCATCAGCGCCGCGAGCGCCGCGTGCATGACGAAGTCCTCAACGAGGAAACGCGCGGCAGGCGGCCAAACTATTATCTGCAGAATTTCCATTTCCAGTCGGGCGGCTGGATGACGGAGGATTCGGCCGAGCGCTATGACACGCAGGTCGAGGTGCTGTTCAACGGCACCGCCAATGCGATCCGGCGGCAGGCGCTGCCGCCGCTGTTCGAAACCTTTGCCGGACGCGATCAGCGCAAGCTCAGGCTTCTCGATATCGGCTGCGGCACCGGGCGATTTCTCGACTTTGTGAAACAGGCCTGGCCGCGATTGCGTGTCCATGGTCTCGACATGTCGGAAGCCTACATCCGGCATGCGCAACGGCATTTGCACGGGCGGTCACAGGCGCGCTTCGCCGTCGGCAAAGCCGAGGCGATCCCGCTGCCCGACAACAGTCAGGACGCCGTCACCAGCATTTTCCTGTTTCACGAATTGCCCCCGAAAGTGCGCCGCCTGGCATTGGCGGAATTTGCCCGGGTGCTCAAGCCGGGCGGGCGTCTGGTGCTTGTGGATTCGCTCCAGCGCGGCGATCGTCCGGATTATCTGGGACTATTGGAACTCTTCCCGCAGAATTACCACGAGCCGTATTATGCAAGCTATCTCGACGAGGATTTCGCGGCGCTGGCCCGAGATCGCGGCCTCCGTCACGTCCGTGACGTCAATGCCTTCATCTCCAAAGTGATGGTGTTCGACAAGGAGCCTGCTGCCGGCGACGAGTAGAATAGCCGTTACGCCGCGGCTTCGATCTTGCCGCCGCCGTCGTAGACCTGATCGAAGTCGATCTCGGATGCCGGTCCCGGCCGTTTGAACAGATAACCTTGCAGCGAGGTGACGCCAGCGAGCCGCAGGATGCGGTACTGATCCACGGTCTCCACGCCTTCGGCGGTGGTCGCGATATTGAGGTTCTGCGCCAGCGTCAATGTCGCCGAAATGATCGCGGCGCATTCGCTGCGCTTGGTCAGGTTCTGCGTGAACGACTTGTCGATCTTGATCTTGTCGAACGGGAACATCGCCAATTGGCTGAGCGACGAATAGCCGGTGCCGAAATCGTCGAGCACGATGGTGATGCCGCTATTCTTGAAATGGCGCAGCGCCGGCAGGCATTCGGCGGCGGATTCGATCAGCGCGGTTTCGGTGATTTCGAGTTCCAGCCGCTCCGGCGGCAGGCCGGACGCAGCGAGGCTGTGCATGACGGTTCCCGATAAATCCGCTTTACGGAATTGCACCAGGGAGAGATTGACCGCGACCTTGATGTCGGCCGGCCATTTCACCGCTTCCGCGCAAGCGGCATTGAGCACCCATTCGCCGATCTGCGTGATCAGGCCGGTCTCCTCGGCGAGCGGGATGAACTTGTCGGGGAAGATCAGGCCCTTGGTCGGGTGCCGCCAGCGCACCAGCGCTTCGGCGCCGCAGATCCGGCGCGTCTTGGTATCGATGATCGGCTGGTAATGCAGTTCCAATTCGTTGTGCTGGATCGCGCGCCGCAATTCCACTTCGGTCTCGTGCCGCGCGCTCGCCAGCTCGCTCATTTCCGGATCGAAGAAGCGATAGCCGCTGCCGCCGCCGGATTTGGCGCGATAGAGCGCGAGATCCGCCATTTTCAGGAGATTGTCGGAACTGGTGCCGTGTTCGGGCGCGAGCGCGATGCCGATGCTGGCGCCGATATTGATGGCGCCGCCCTCGATGTCGAACGGCTTGCCCAGCGCCTCGATGATGCGGTTGGCGAGCCCGGACGCGGCTTCGCGCGGATTGGTCTCGCCAGCCTGCACGATGGCGAATTCGTCGCCGCCGAGCCGCGCCAGCACGTCGGTTTCGCGGACGATCTCGTTCAAGCGCGCGGCCACTTCGGTCAGGAGCGTGTCGCCCGCGGGATGACCAAGCGTATCGTTGACCTGCTTGAAGCGGTCGAGGTCGAGCAGCAGCACGCTGAACGGCTCGCTGCGGCGGCGCTGCCGCGCCGCCGCCTCTTCGATTTTCTGCGTCAAGGCGGCGCGGTTGGCGAGCCCGGTCAGTGCGTCGTGATGCGCCAGGAAGGCGATGCGCTGATCGATCTTCCGGCGCTCGGTGATGTCGTCGATGACGATGATGAGATATTTCGCTTCACCTGAACCGTCGCGCAGCACGATGCGGCTGGTCGCCTGAATCCGCATCGCGCCGCTTTTCGGCGAGTTGACTTCCTGCTCCGTGAAGACGACTCCGTCCGTAGCCTCGAGCGATTCGAGATCGTAACCGTGGATGCGTTTGGCATCGTCGTGACCGAACAATTCGAGCGCGGTGCGGCCAAGCAGTTCGGCGCGCGGCATATCGTGCATCACTTCGAAGGCGCGGTTGACGAGGACATATTTGAATGTTTTCGCGTCCTTCACGACCACCGATATCGGGATGTTCTCGATGATCGAGTCGAGAAATATCTTGGTTTGGTCCAATTCCCGCGCCGCGCGTTGCTGGTCGGTGATGTCGTCATGGGTCGAAACCCAGCCGCCGTTCTGCAGCGCCTGGCGGGTGATGCGCACCAGCCGGCCATTGCTGTGCTCGTCGACGCGGCTCGTTTTCTGGGTATCGAACATCGCCGACAGCGCCATGCGCTGGTTCTCGGCATCGCCTTTGACGAGCTTGCTCTCGAAGCGATGCGCGATGATGTCGCTGTAGAGCGCGCCGGGCCGGGCCAGGTCGGGAGGCAGATTGTACATCTTGGTATAGATGTCGTTGCAGACGACGAGCCGGCCGTGCTTGTCGAACATGCACAGGCCCTGCGTCATGTTCTCGACGGCGGCGTTCAGGCGCATGCTCTGCTCGGCGAGGTCCCGCTGCCGGTTCAGTTCAGCCTCGGCGAGGATGCGGGTCTTGTCGCCGTCCAGAATCTCCGCGCGCGCGGCGTCGAGCTTGTCCTGCTGCTTCCACGACCGCGCCATGAAGGCCGCGGCGATCACGATCAGCACGATCATCGTCGACGTAATGAAGCCCATGGTCAGAGCCGTCTTGCGCCACGCCGTGAACGCGGCGTCTTCGGTCTGCGCCACGACCACGGTCAGCGGATAATCGGCGAGACGGTGCGCAGCGGCGATAAGCGCCGTTTGATCGGACGGGAGCACCACACGGGAAACCGCCGAATCCGAATCTGTCAAAGAACTGGGAATGGTGGCGGGCGGGATCGTTCCCAACGCTCCGGAGCTCGGAAAGCGCGTGAGCAAAGCTCCGTCCTGGCGCAACAAGGTCACGCAAAAGCCGTCGCCGGGCGAGGTCGAGCGAAACAGCTCCTCGAAATAGGCCATGTCCGTCGACGCCAGCGCGACGCCGAGAAAACGGCCGTCGCGCGTCAGAACCGGACGGGCGAGGATCGACACCGGAGTGCCGGTGGAAAAGCCTTTCAGGGGGTGGCTGATGTAGAGTTTCAGATTGGGATTTGCGGTCAACTCAGCGAAATATTCGCGGGCTGAAAAGTCGGTGGCCGCAAGCGGCCACGCGCGCGACGCGGCGAGCCGCATGCCGTGCCGGTCGATAACCGCGAGCGTATCGATCGGCGGCAGTTCGGATTTCTTCTCGGCGAGAAACGAATAGAATTCCTGTGTCGATGTCCGGCCCAGCTCGCCGTCGGCCGAAGCCTCGTTGCGGACCCTTTCCACGACATTGGTCAGCACCAGGTCCGCCGATCGAAAAGTATGTTCGACCAGTTCGGACAGGGTGAGGCTCTGGCGCAGCAGATCTTCCTGCGTGTCGCGCAACGTGCTTTGGTGCATCTGCGCCAGCACGAGCGCGTTCGCCGCGCTGATGGTGACGACGACGGCGACCGTGCCCACGATCAACCATCGCAGACGATGCGGCGAGAATTTTCGTTCGGAAGAAAACGACATCATCTCGGTCGGCACCGAAGACTTTGAACGACGCGCCTGGTTGCGCCGAGTAAAACCCAAAAACGGCAGATTTTCTAACTGGATATGTAAGCAGACTTGGCTTGCGTTTCGGTAAATCGCGGCCCTTTTTAAGGAAGGCTTAGCCATAACGAGGCAGGCGCGCCGCACACCGCGGCTTATAAGCGGTGTCGGGCCGTGTGAACGGGGCTGTTTGTTCGATTCTGCGGCCGAAACTCATCTGATCGGGGCTTGTGGGAGCCCGGCGATGCCACGCGCGCGCGTGATTGGGCAACACTCCGTCAACTAAATCCGCAAAGTTGCGTGCGTCAGACGGCGGCCGCGCCGGGCTTGGTCGCTTCGTCGCCCGCGGTCTCCGACGTCAATGCCATGATGAGCGCGGCGATCACATTGCCGGCGGCGCTGACGAAGATCGGCAGCGTATAGCTGTGGCTGATGTCGAAGGCGAAACCTGCGGCGCTCGGGCCGATCAATGTGCCGATGCCGGCGCTGGTATAGAGCACGCCGATGATGCCAGAGACATTGCGGCCGCCGAAATAGTCCATGACCACCGACGGCAAAAGTGCAACCCAGCCGCCATAGGCGACGCCAAAGACAAAAGCGAACGCGGCGAGCGGCCAGAATGTCGTCGACAAGGCCCAGATCGGCAGGCTTGCCGCCATGCCGACGAACATCGCAAGCAGCGAGAGCCTGCGGCCGAGCCGGTCGGCGAGACCGCCGAGAAAAAAGCGTCCGACCGTGCTGCCGACGCCGATGACGCTGACCAGAAGCACGGCGGAAGATTTCGCCATGCCGTGATCGATGGCGTAAGGCGCGAGATGGACGAATGGAACGAAGACGCCGAAGGCGCAGAACAGGCAGGCGGCATAGAGGCCGAGGAAGCGCTTCGATTTGACCGCTGCGGCGATCGACAGCCCTGCGGACGGCGCTGTCGCCGGGCCCGGCTGCAATAGTGCGGCCTTGCTGTCGCCGTCGGGATAAAGGCCGCGATCGCGCGGATCGTTCTCGATCAGAAGCGCTGCCGCCACGCCGACGATCGTCGCCAGCACGCCGAGCAGGAGATAGGCCTCGCGCCACCCCAGATGCACGATGAAAAGTGCGACCAGCGGCGGCACGACGAGCGTGCCGGCGCCGATGCCGCTCGAGGCCAGGCCGGAGGCGAAGCCGCGGCTCTTGATGAACCAGCGCTGCACCGCGCCCATCGCCGGCACATAGGAACAACCGACGCCGAGCCCGACGCCGAGTCCATAGGCGGCATAAACCTGCGCGAGGCTTTGCGCCGCGCTGGCCAGCGCCAAGCCGATGCCGATCAGGATCATGCCGATCAAGGCTGTGCGCCGCGAGCCGAAACGATCGGCGAGCGGTCCGCTCACCATGCCCACGGCGAAATAGAGAAAGCCCGCAAGCGAGAACACGAGCGATACCGAGCCGCGGGAGGCGCCGAAATCCTGTTGCAGGGAATCGATGAAGGCGCTGAACGAGTAGACGCAGCCGAAGCCGACGAAGGTGACGGCGAAGCCGCCGGCAACCACGAGCCAGCCGTAAAACAGCTGCGGGGAATTTTTCGCAAATGCCGGGTCTTTGACGTTCACGGCCGTCTCCTTTTCTTGTCTTGTTACATCGGCGGTGACGCTGCCGCCGGCCACCCCAATTGCTTCGGCCGCGAACGAAATATCGACGGTGGCATTGCCGCCCCGACTGACACATATTGCCGGCATGCCCAATGCGCCACAAATCGCTGAAGTTGCAGCCCTGGTCGGCGATCCGGCGCGCGCCAATATCCTCGTCGCGCTGCTTGGCGGCCGCGCGCTCACTGCGACCGAGCTGGCGCACGCCGCCGGCGTTTCGCCGCAGACCACCAGCGGCCATCTCGGCAAGCTGTTCACGGCGCATCTCGTCGTGCTGATGAAACAGGGCCGCCACCGTTATTACCGGCTCGCCGGCCCGCAGGTCGCGCATATGCTCGAGAGCATCATGAATGTCGCGCTCGACGGGCCGCCGCGCTTTCAGCCCAGGTCCAAGCTCGACGATGCGATGCGCCATGCCCGCACCTGCTACGATCATTTTGCCGGCGCGCTTGGCGTTGGCATTGCCGACGGCATGATCGCGCACGATTTCGTCGTGCTCGGCGACGAAGCGGGCGAGGTCACGCCGTCGGGCATGGAATTCTTGTCGAAGCTCGGCGTCGATCTTTCCGCCGCTCGCGCCAAGCGCCGGGTGTTCTGCCGCCCGTGCCTCGATTGGACCGAGCGCCGCTCGCATATCGGCGGCGTGGTGGGCGCCGCTTTCGCGCAGCGCTGCTTCGACCTGAAATGGATCGAACGCATCGGGGATACGCGCGCGCTGAAAATCACGTCCGCCGGTCGCCGCGGGCTCTTGGAATCGCTGTCGCTGACGATCTAGGAAGGAAGGCCTTTCAGGCCGTCCTTGAGTTCAATGTCTCTCTGCGCTTCAATGTGGCCGCGCAATCAAGAACAACTGCCTGCGATGCGGGTGGGAGGAAGCGGTGGCGAAGCGAAATCTCACCAGGCGAACGCTATTGGCGGCAATAGCGGCTGCGCCGCTTGCCAGCCGCGCGCGTGCCGACACGGCTTGGCCCGACCGGCCCGTGCGCGTGATCGTGCCCTATCCGCCGGCCGGCGGCGCCGATACCACGGCGCGGATCCTCTATGCCAAGCTTGGCGAGGATCTCGGCCAGGCTTTCGCCATCGAAAATCGCGGCGGCGCCGGCGGCACGATCGGCGAGGAGATCGTCGCCAAGGCCGCGCCCGATGGCGGCACGATCTTGCATGACGCGACGGCGTTTTCGGTGAACGGATCGCTCTATCCGAATTTGCCGTTCGATTATCGGAAAGACTTCGATCCGGTGGTTCTGGTCGGAGAGGTGGCGAATATTCTGCTCGCGACTCCTTCGCTGCCGGTGAAAACCGTCGCCGACGTCATCGCTTTTGCCAAGGCGTCGCCCGACGGCATCAATATGGCTTCGTCCGGCAACGGCACGCTGCAGCATCTGTTGCTGGAATTGTTCCGGGAGCGCGCCGGCATCAAGATCAATCATGTGCCCTATCGCGGCGGCGGTCTCGCGTTGACCGACCTGATGGCAGGGCAGGTGCAATTTTTCTTCGCCAATGGCTCGTCCGCGGTCGGCCTGATCAAAGGCGACAAGATCAAGGCCATCGCCCATACCGGCAAAGGCAAGCTTGCGAGCCTGCCGGACCTGCCGGCAATGTCCGACACCTTGCCGGGATTTGAAGGTTACGACTGGAACGGCGTGTTTGTGCCGCAGGGCACGCCGACAGCGGTCGTGCAGAAGCTCAATACCGCCGCCAACAAAGCGCTGGTTTCGCCGCAGGTGACCGCCCGCTTTACCGAACTCAATGTCGAGTCGCATCCGAATACGCCGGACGAATTCCGCAGCTATATCGAAAGCCAGATGGAGCTGTGGAGCCGCGTGGTGAAGGACGCCAATATCAAGCTCGGCTGATGAACAGCGAACCGCCGCGCATTGCCGGACCGGTCGAACGGCCACGGCGTCCAAAAATACCGCCGCCGCCCGGCGCCTGGGATTCGCATTTCCACATTTTCGGGCCGGCGGACAGATTTCCGTACACGCCGGGGCGCGGTTATACCCCGCCCGATGCGCCGGTCGAGAAGCTGATCGCGCTGCTCGACCACCTCGGTTTCGCCAACGGCCTCATCGTGCAAGGCAACGCGCACGGCTACGACAATCGCGTCGTGCTCGATGCGCTGCAACGCTTTCCGCAGCGCCTGCGCGGCGTCGCCATCACCGATACGCGCATCAAGCCCGAGATCTTGCGCGATTGGCACAGACTCGGCATGCGGGGCTTACGCTTTCATCTCTTCCCGCAGCCGCATGGCTATGTGCGCGGCGTCGGCCTCGACGTACTTGAAGTGTTCCGCAAGACCATGGCCGACCTTGGCTGGGTGGCGCAATTTTTCTGCGATTATCGCATGCTTGCACCTTCGGCTGCGGCGCTGCGCGACATTTCACGGGACATGACGGTGATCGTCGATCACCTCGGCATGGTGCCGGCGCAGGTCGGCGTCGCCGATCCGAACTTCCAGGCGCTCCTCAAACTGGTCGGCGACGGACATGCCTATGTAAAGCTCTCGGCGGTGTATCGCTGCTCGGAGCAATATCCGGATTATGCCGACGCCAAGCCGCTGCACGAGGCGCTGGTTGCCGCCAATCCGGAGCGCATGATCTGGGGCACCGATTGGCCGCATCCCTCGATTTCGGCGACGGCGATGCCGGATGACGGTCATCTGCTCGATCTGTTCCACGATTGGACGCCGAATGAGCGGACGCGACATCGCATTCTGGTCGAGACGCCGCATAGGCTTTTCGGCAAGTAACGGCCCACACGATGCGGCCTAGCCCGCGGGATGCAACTCACATAAGATCGCGCAGAACAACCGTGTCATGACGGTGTCACGGGGAATAATCCATTTTTTGCTCAAGGAGACCGGCAAAAGGGGCAAGCCGGCGCACCGCAATTTGATCTTTGGAAGCGATTGTGATGGCTGATCGCATATGACCTCGGTTTCCCCCGAAGAAATTCACGAACCGGTTGTTCCCCACGTCGCCCGCACTGGCCTGGCGCTGAGCGGGCTTGCCGCGCTCGGCATCGTGTTCGGCGATATCGGCACGAGCCCGCTCTATACGCTCAAGACCGCGTTCGATTTTCTCCATGGCGATCCGACGCCGGATCGCATTCTCGGCATTCTGTCGCTTCTGATCTGGACGCTGTTCATGATCACGACGGTCAAATACGTCGTGGTCGCCATGAGTATCGACAATGAGGGTGAGGGCGGCATTCTCGCTTTGATGTCGCTGCTCGGCGCGCAGAAGCATTCCCGCCCGCTGATCGTCTTCGCCGGCCTGCTTGGCGCCGCCTTGATCTATGGCGACGGCGCGATCACGCCGGCGATTTCGGTATTGTCGGCGCTTGAGGGCCTCAACATCGCGGCGCCGAGCTTCGAGCAATATGTGCTGCCGTCGGCCGTCGTCATTCTCGCTGCGCTGTTCGCCGTGCAGCCGCTCGGCACCGCGCGCATCGGCTCGGCCTTCGGGCCGATCATGGCGGTCTGGTTCGTCACCATCGGCTTGCTCGGCCTGTGGGGCATTGCCAAGGATCCGTGGGTGCTGTTGGCGCTCAACCCGCTTTACGGCGTGCGGCTGCTTGCCAACAACGGTTACGGCGGCTTCCTGGTGCTGGGCGGCATTTTCCTCTGCGTCACCGGCGCCGAGGCGCTCTATGCCGATATGGGCCATTTCGGCAAACGGCCGATCCGCGCCGCCTGGTCGTGGATCGTGTTTCCTTGCCTCGTGCTCAATTATGCCGGCCAGTGTGCCATTGCGCTCAATGGCGCTTCGATTTCCGACAATATCTTTTACCGGCTTTGTCCGGAGCCGCTGCTCATTCCGCTCGTCGGTCTCGCCACGGTGGCGACGATCATCGCCAGTCAGTCCATCGTCACCGGCGCATTCTCGATGACGCGGCAGGCGATCCAGCTCGGCTGGCTGCCGCGGCTGCACATCAAGCAAACTTCGGAAAAGGGTTACGGCCAGATCTATGTCGGCGTGGTCAACTGGCTCCTGATGATCGTCACCATCGCGCTGACGCTGTTGTTCCAGAAATCCGACAATCTCGCTGCCGCCTACGGCATCGCCGTCTCGGCGACCATGCTGATGACATCGTTCCTGTTGTTCATCGCCATGCGCGAGGTTTTGCGATGGAGCCTGCTGGCGAGCGCCATGCTCGCGGCGGTTTTCATCTTCATCGATGCCGGATTTTTCGCCGCGAACTCGCTCAAGATCGCCGAGGGCGGTTATGTGCCGCTGCTGCTTGCCGGCTTGGTCTATGGCGCCATGCTGATCTGGCATCGCGGCTCGGTCGCGGTCGCCAACAGCCTGGAACAGACGCCGGTGCCGGTCGCGAAATTTCTCGAAGACGTCAAGGCGCGCAATATTCCGCGCGTGCCGGGCACCGCCGTGTTTCTCACCCGCACGTCCAACGGCGTGCCGCCGGTGATGCTGTGGCATCTCAAACAGAACCGGGCGCTGCACGAGCATGTTCTGGTGCTGCGCGTGCTCACCGAATCGCGGCCGCGGGTGCTTTGGCCCGAACTGATGACGATCGCCAAGGAAGGCGAGAATTTCTGGCGGGTGACGACGCATTTCGGCTTCATGCAGCGGCCCGATATTCCGCGCCTGATGCATCAGGCGGCGCAGAAGGGCTGCGGGGTCGGGCTCGACGACGTGATCTATTATGTCGGCCACGAAATCATCCTGCACAAGGAACGCGGCGCGGCGCTGCCGCATTGGCAGGAAGCTTTGTTCGCCGCCATGTTGCGCAACGCCTCCCACGTCACGGACTATTTCAGGCTGCCAAGCGAGCAGGTCGTCGAGATCGGCCGGCAGATTTCCATATAGATTGTATTGCCGTCGCGCGCTTCGGTAGCCTACCATACCATCATCGGCGCTTGAGCAGCGGCGGCCGTTCTTCCACAATGGTCGGGCAAAGCCGCAAGCTTTCGTCAAAAGATCGAGCGCGCGAGACCGAGTCGGGAGGATGGACATGAGTGCTGTAGCCGAGCGGGAGCGCGCGATGGAAGTTACGGAGCCGCGCGCCCGCGTGGGCCTTATCATCCCGTCGGTCAATCGCATGACAGAGCCGCAATTCAATCGTTTTGCGCCGCCGGGCCTCGGCATTCACGTGGCGCGCGGCCGCGTCGCCGGCGGGCCGCCAAGGACGGTTGCCGAACTCACCGATGAGATCGCCCATGCCGCCGGCACGCTCGCCGACGCCAAGCCCGATCTCATCGTTTTCCACTGCACCCATACATCGATGAAGGAAGGCGCCGACGGCGAGGCGCGCATTATCAATCTTATCCGCGCGACGACCGGTATCGAGGCCGTGTCGACGAGCAGCCTCGTCAACGAAGCGCTGCGCGCGCTCAAGATCAAAAGGGTCCTGGTGCTTAGCCCCTATCAGACCAATGCCGACATTATCGCTTATCTAACCGCGGCCGGCTTCACCGTGGTCAGGGACGTTGCGCTGGCTTGCGCGACCCCGGCCGCGTTCGAAGCCATCACGCCGCAGCGCTGGTATGAACTTGCCCTTGAGAACGACAGTCCGGAGATCGACGGCGTCTTTCTGAGCTGCACCAACACGACCCAAATCGAGGCCGTCGCTGGCATCGAGAAGGCCTTGCGGAAACCGGTCGTCAACAGCAATCAGGCTGTGCTCTGGGGCTGCCTCACCCGGCTCAAGACTGCGTTCGGCGACGACTGGTCGATTCCCGGACTTGGCCGTCTGCTGGACCAGGGCCATGCTTGACGCTGTCTGACTTTACCTGAGCGGGCCTGCGCCCGCCTTCATAAACAAAATAATCTGCATACGGAGAGGAAACGATGAGTATCGAGAGCGCTTCGCCAAGCCCGTTCCACTTCCGGCGCGGCTGGGTTTATGTGCTGACGCTGGCACTGGTCACAATCAACTATATGGACCGTTCGGCGCTCGGCGTGGTCGCCCAGGCCGTGCGCGGCGAATTTGGGCTGTCTCCGGTGCAGATGGGATATCTGTTCTCGTCGTTTCTGTGGAGCTACGTCATCTTTCTCCTGCCCATCGGCATCATGCTCGACCGCTCTACGGCGCGGAACATCAATTCGGCGGGTATTGCGCTCTGGTCTCTGGCGATGGTGGCGACGGCGGGCGTGGGGAGCTTTGCAGCACTGCTCGGCACGCGGCTGGTCATGGGCGCGGGCGAGGCGACGTCCATCCCCTCGTGCGGCCGCATCGTGCGCGAATGGATGCCGGCGCGGGAGCGTGGTGTCGCCAACGTATTTTGGAGCGCCGGCAGTTTCTTGGGGCCGGCGCTCGGCGCCGTCGTCGTTGCCGCGATCACCAGTACCTGGGGCTGGCGCGCGGCTTTCGTCGCTCTCGGCGTGCTCGGCTTTGTCTGGCTCGCCTGCAATCTGATCTGGTTCGACCGGCCGGAGAAGGTGAGTTGGCTCTCCGAGGACGAGCGTAAGAAAATTCTCGCTGAACGTTCCGCCGGCTTGCCCGACGAGATCGGCGTGCAGGGCAGACCGGCTGTGCTTCTCGAACTGCTCAAATCGCCGTCGCAATGGGGCGCGATGATCGCGCAGGCCTCGGGCATTTACGCGCTTTATCTGCTGCTGTTCTGGCTGCCGAGCTATCTGCAGGACACCAGGCACCTGACGATCATGAAGACGGGCTTATATACCGCCATACCCTGGGCGATCGCGGTGCCGGCCAGCATTGCCATCGGCGCTTTGAGCGACCGCCTGTTGCAAAACAATACGTTGCTGGCCGGAGGCCGCCGCACCATTGTGGCGTGCTGCGTGCTGCTCGCCGCCACGCTCGCTTTGGTGCCCTTCACCGACAATACGGTGCTGATCTTGGCGCTGTTCGCGCTGTCGCTGACCGGGATCAATGTGGCGATTTCGCTCAACCTGTCGCTGGTGACCGATCTCGTGCATCGTGCGCCCGACGTCGGCAAGGCGATCAGCCTCACCATCCTCAGCGGCAATCTGTGCGGTCTCATTGCACCGATCGTCACCGGCTATATCGTGGCCAGCTTGGGTGCCTATGATTGGGCGCTGTGGATCGCCGGCATTCTTCTTGTGATTGGCGCGGTTGCCGTCGGCACCATGACGCGGCGTGTGATCTTGCCCGCTGCCGGGCCGACGCAGATTCCAACAGGCGGGATAAGGGTTACTGCGTAGCCGTGCAATGGCGCGGTCCAGATTCGATCAAAGGCCAGCTGTCCTTTGTTTGATTCTGGACCGCCTCTCGCGGCGTGATCGCGCAAAGATGTGCGCAAACGTGAGATCAACTCGGCGCTGAAAGGCGATCTCAAAAGTTCAAAAATGCCGATTTCCTAAAGTTCCATCGAAAAGTTCCATCGACCTTTTGTTCCATCATGGAACACTGTCCACAGTTTTTGTGGCTCACCTGCAACAGCAACACGGAAATATCGGCTGGATTCAGCACGCCGAAGACGAAGTTCCTTGTCATGACGCATCACGCGTGGTCGCATTTCCGTCGTGGCCACATAGCGGCTGCCGAATCGTCGGGGGCAAAGAGGCATGAGGGCGCTCAAGCTCGCCTGCATCGTCGTTGCCGTGATGACAATTGCGTATCCGTTCGCGGGGCGTGAGCCCGAGCCCGTGCCGCCGGAAGAAGCCGTGGCGGACATTCCGGAAGGGAGCGTTCCGGAAGCAAACGTTCCGGAAAAAGACCAGCAGCAAGTGGCAGCGCTGAATGTGCCGGTCGAGGACAACTATCCCGATTCGATGCCGCTGAAGCCTAATCTCTCGTATCTGGCCTATTACGCCTATTCCGAAGTGCCGCCCGACACCAAGCCGGCGGATGTCGTCTTGAACGCCGTGAGAGATATTCCCTCCGGCACGCCGATCGACGAGATCAAGCTTGCCGCCGCCGTGCTCGGCCTCGATGTCAGCTTCATGAAGGCAGTCGCCAAGATCGAATCCGGTTTCGATCCCAAGCAGCGCACCGGATCGTATATCGGCCTCTATCAGCTGAGCAATTACGAGTTCGACAAATACGGATCCGGTGACATCACCGCCTCGCGCGATAATGCCGTCGCTGCCGCCTATAAATTTCTCACCGCGGCGATCCTGTTCGAATTGAGCACGCACAAAAAGCCGACCTTGAGCGACCTTTACCTGATCCACCAGCAAGGCACCCAAGGCGCGGCGGAGCATGTCGCCCATCCGGAGCGGATCGCCTGGAAGTCGATGTGCGCCACCGACGAAGGCCGGACGAAGGGCGAGAAATGGTGCAAGCGCGCGATTTGGCAGAACACGCTTCCCGCCATCAAGCAGATCTGGAAGTCGGTCGATAATCTGACCTCGGGCGCCTTCGTCGCCATGTGGCAGCAGCGCGTCGACACGTTTTACGCGCGGTACGCCGAGGCGATCGCCGAAAAATAGCTGCGGCCTCGACGCGCGGCCAAAAGCGCGTCACAGTCGGCTCTTTAGCTTCGGCCTGCTGGGATCACACCGTTCTTCCGCGTGGCAATGAGAGTCCCGTACCACTTTATTGCGATGGCGCTCGCCGCCGTCTGCATTACCCCATCTCTTTCGTCTCCGTTTCTTCCGGGGCTGCCGCGGCAAGCCTCCGACCATGGCCTCGATCATGGTTCCAATCATCGCGTCAATCGCGGAGTTAATCGCGGCGTCGATCATGGTGTCGATGGAGGCTTCGATCATGCCGTCACGACGCAGAAGGTCGTGGCGCTGACCTTCGATGCCGACATGACGCTGAAAATGCGCGACGAGCTCAAGAGCGGCAAGGTCGCATCCTGGTACAATGCCAATGTCATCGCGGTGCTGCAGCGCGAGAATATTCCGGCGACTTTGTTTCTTACCGGCCTGTGGATCGAAGCCTATCCCGAGATCACCAAACAGCTGTCGCAAAATCCGCTGTTCGAGCTCGGCAACCACAGCTATTCGCACGGCGGCTTCCGCTCGCCGTGCTACGGCCTTCCGGCGGTGAAGAAATCGAACGAAGGCGCCGAAGTGGAGCGGACCGATGCGTTGCTGCAGAAATACGCGGCTGCCTACAAGAAATACTTCCGCTTCCCCGGACTGTGCTTCGATGCCGATGACGTCAAGCGCGTCGAAGCCGAGAATTACACGGTCATCAACGGCGACGTCGAGGGCGGCGACGGTTTCGAGAAATATCCGGCGCCGATTGTCGCCAATGTCGTCTCCCATGTCCGCCCGGGCAGCATTGTCGTTCTGCACATGCATGGCGGCCCCAATGCGCCGCAGACCGCGATGGCGCTTCCCGACATCATCAAGAAGCTGCGCGCGGCGGGCTATGCGTTCGTCAAAGTGTCGGACCTGCTCAAGCTGCGTTGAGGACGACTACGGCCGCCACAACGTGATGAGGAGGCCGCCGCTGAGGATGAGCGCGCCGCCGGCATAGATCGGCAAATCAGGCCTGATCCCGAAGACGATGAGATTGATGAGCTGCGCCACCAGGAAGAATAACGTCACATAGACGCCCAGCAGCTTGCCGAAATCCCACGGCGGCGAATTGACCGCGACCCCATAGGCGAACAGCACGATGGCGCCGGCAGCGAACAGGCCGGCGCGGCCGGCGAGACTTGGACTGTGCAGCCCGATGCGGACGAGCGCGTCGCCGCCGGCTTCGAGCGTGGCGGCGAGAAGCAGCAGGAGATAGGCGACAAAGATATTCATCTTCCCGGCGCTCCTTTGCACAGGCCTGAAACGCCCCGCTGAGGCAGGCAACTTCCATACCATGAGTGGCGTGGAGTGCTACAGAACGGCTCGCAGGGGAGGCTGCTCGACCGCAGATCGCTCGTGACATCGTGCGAATCTTTTGCATATTCGCGCCAATGCCTAGACGCGCATTTCGAATTGGCCGTTCTCCGACCGGCCTTGGCATGTTTGCGGTGAAGCCGATCAAGCGGCGGACCCATATCGTCGCCTATCGCGGACCGCTGCTGACGGAGGAAGAAGCGGTGCGCCGCGAGGCCCAGGACTCGCGCTACCTGTTCATCCTTACCAAGAAATGGACGATCGACGGCTCGCCGCGCTGGAATTTGGGCCGTTATGTCAATCATTCCTGCCGGCCGAACGCCGAGCCGATCACGCGTAACGGCGGCATCGTGATCGTAGCGATGCGGCGCATCGAGCCCGGCGAGGAAATCACCTACGACTACGGCAAGGACTACCGCGACTACTTCTTCAAAGGCCGCCGCCGCTGCCTGTGCCAGGCGTGCCGCGAGCGCGCGGCGCGCGATCGGCGCAAGAAAAAAACCGCCAAGAAACTGGCCGTCGGACGATCGCGCCGCAAGAGTAAGACCGTCGGCCGGAAAACGAGCCGGAAGAGACCGGCGAAGCGGCGTTCCTAGATTTTCCAGTGAGCATGATCTTTTTCCGAAAACCGGTCTCCACCCTCGGATCAAGTCCGAGGGCATGCTTTTTCGGGATCATGCTCTAGGCCAGCAGTCCGATCTCGCAGGCTTTGATCTGCAGCGCCAGATATTTCGAATAGATCCGGCACTGCGCAAAGCTGCCGGCGATGAACCATAGGCCCGGCTGCGGCGTGCGCGTGAACATGTTGCGCAATTCCTGGCCCGTTCCAAACCCCCAGATCGGGCCGACGCGGTCGGCCATGGCATCGCCGAACAATCTGCGCGCCGTGTCGTTCTGATCCTTATAGCCGGTCGCCAGCACGACGAGATCGGCGGCAAACGTCTCGCCGTTCTTCATCCGCGCGCCTTCGGCGACGAAGCTTGCGATATCGGAAAATTGTACCAGGCGGACTTCGCCTTTGACGATAAGGTCGGAGCAGCCGACGTTGAAATAATAGCCGCCGCCGCGGGTGAGATATTTGAACTGCCAGCCGGTGCCGTCGTCGCCGAAGTCGAGCTCGAAGCCTTTGCCTGCGAGTCCGTCGAGCAGTTCCTGATCGATCTGCTTGGCCTTCGCGGTGAGAAGCTTGTGGCTTCTCCGCGCCAGCGAGAGCGGCACCGATAGGGTGATCAGATCGCAATCCTCGAGCGGCCCCTCGTCATAAAGCGCATAGGGCAATTGCGCGCTCGGCTCGACATTGACCACCATGGTCGAAGAGCGCTGCACCAGCGTGACCTTGGCGCCGCTCGCGTGCAAATCCTGGGCGATATCGTGGCCGCTATTGCCCGAGCCGATGACGAGCACGTTCTTGCTTTTCCACGTCTCGCCTTCGTCATATTGGCTCGAATGCAGAACCGGGCCGGCGAAATTATCCAACGTGGCGATGGCAGGAATGCTCGGCGCGCCGCTCAGTCCGGTCGCCATGACAACGTGGCGCGGATGCATCTCGCGCGCCGCACCGCCGGCGCCGCGTAATTTGACCGACCAGCGGCCGTTCGTCTCGTCGTAGCTCGCGCCCTCGAATGTGGTGGAGGTCCAGTAATTGAGCTCCATGCTGTCCACATAGGCCTCGAACCAGCCGGCGATCTTGTCTTTGGGAATGTAAGCCGGCCAATTCGGCGGGAAGCGCATATAGGGCAGGTGATTGACGTGCGTCTGATTGTGCAAGACCAGCGCGTGATAGCGGTTGCGCCAATTGTCGCCGATGCGCTTGCCGCGATCGACGATGAGCGTGTTCACGCCCAATTGGCCGAGACAGGCGGCGGCTGAAAGCCCGGCCTGGCCGCCGCCGACGACGAGCACGGCCGGATCGTGGTCGGCATAGGCGGCAGCGGCTTTGCGCGTGTCGAGCCAGTTCGGGCCGCGAAAGTCCCGCGAATAGGCTTTGTCGCCCGGCTGTGCGCGGCCCAGTCTCTGTTCGTGGCCTTTGATTTCGTCGAGCGCCGTGAGCAGCGTCCAGCCTTTGAGCTTGCCGCCTTCGCCTGCGTCCGGCGTAAGGCGAATGACGCCGTTGCCGCGGCCTTGCGCGGTCTCGAAGTTGAAGATGGCTTCGATGGCGTCGGTGCCGGCGCGCGTAACCCAGCGCGGCGCAGTGCGATCCGCATCGACGGCGAAAGCGGCGGGCCGCATCTGCGCGGCGCGCGCCGTCAGCTCTCTGATGATGGCGTCGGCGCCGTCGATCGTCGCGATGCGCCACGTCAGCGCCAGCACGTCGCGCCAGTAGCTCTCGGCATGAAACAGCGATCCGAGCCGGGCCTCATCGGCCGCCGCCAGCGCCTCCTGGAACTGTGCGAGCCAGAGCTGCACAGCCATGATGGGCGATTCTGCTTTTGTGAGCATGGGCTTCGCCCAACAATGGTTCCGCGTTTCTCCCGTTGCCTGAATACATCTATTGGATGCCCAGATCGAGAGATGCCTTTTGCGCGGCCTTGCGCCGCTCGCAGCGACACCGAAGGCGCTGGAACGCGCGCTAACATCCTCACAGGTAAGTGTTTTCCGCAAGCAGGAACCGGCACGGCGCTTGCATAAATTGGCGCCAAGACAAGGATTCCTGCATGCTTGCCGCGCCGGTTCAGCTCAGCGTCCGCAATGTTCACAAATCCTTCGCCGCCAAAGGTGCGGGCGTGCGCGTGCTCGACGGCCTGAGCTTCGACATCCACGAGCAGGATTTCGTCAGCATTATCGGGCCCAGCGGTTGCGGCAAGTCGACGATCTTCAACATTATCGCGGGCCTGATCGAGCCGGATGCCGGCCAGATCGTCTATCGCGGCGAGGACGTGCCGAGCCTGCGTGGCCGCGTCGGCTACATGATGCAGAAGGATTTGTTGTTCCCCTGGCGCACCGTGCTCGGCAATGTGCTGCTTGGGCTCGAAATGCGCGGCGTCGCTCACCGCGCCGCGGTTGAAACCGCGCGCGAACATCTCAACGCCTTCGGGCTCTCCGGCTTCGAGAACGCCTATCCGAAGACCTTGTCGGGCGGCATGCGGCAGCGCGTCGCGCTGATCCGTACGCTGATCATGGATCCCGGCATTCTGCTCCTCGACGAGCCGTTCTCGGCGCTCGATTACCAGACGCGGCTCTATCTCGAAGGCTTGCTGAAACAGGCGGTGGAGAAATTTCACAAGACCGTGGTGCTGGTGACGCACGACATCGACGAAGCGGTGGCCTTGTCGAAGCGCGTTGTCGTGCTCTCCGGCCGGCCGGCGCGCGTCAAGGCCGTGCATGACATCGATATCGCCGAGCATTCGCCGATCGCGGCGCGCAGCGACCAGCGCTTTGCCGGTTATTTCCGTACGTTGTGCAGCGAACTCGACATCCAGACCGAAGCTGGCCCGTCGCACAACAAGCAGCCCGAGGCCCTGGCGTCATGAGTGTAACGTCATGAGCGTGATCGCAGCCGAAAAGCCGGACGGGCTCGACCAGCGGCGCCCAGCTGCGCGCAAGCGTTCGCCGTTCAATACCGTAGTGGGGCGGGTACTGTTGCAGGCTTCAGCGATCGCCGTGCTGCTGCTGGTATGGCAGGTCGGCGTGCGGATCGGCTGGATATCCGACTTTCTGTTCGGTGCGCCCGCCGGAATTTATACGACATTCGTGCGGATGGCGGGTAGCGGCGAATTGCTGTCCGACACCGGCTACACTCTCTTCGAGGCAATCTTGGGCTTCGTCATCGGCACGATCTTCGGCTCGATCGCGGGGCTTGCATTGTGGTATTCGATTTTCGTGGCGCGGCTGGTAGAGCCTTTCATCGTTGCCATCAACAGCGTGCCGAAGATCGCGCTGGCGCCGATCATCATTCTCTGGTTCGGCACCGGGCTTGTCTCGAAAGTCGCACTTGCGGTTTCGCTCACCGCCATCGTCGCGCTGATCGCCGCCTATCAGGCGGCGAAAGACGCCGACACCGATCTGCAGGCGCTGCTCATTTCCATGGGCGCGACCAAGCATCAGATTTTCTACAAGGCGGTTGTGCCTTCGACCATCCCGTCGATCATCGCGACGTTCCGCATCAATATCGGCTTCGGCTTGGTCGGCGCCGTGGTCGGCGAATTCATCTCCTCGCAACACGGGCTCGGCCATCTGATCTACACCGCATCGAGCTTCTACGATCTCAATACCGTGTGGGTCGGTCTGTTCGTGCTGATGATGGTGGGCTTTGTGCTCTATTACGTCATCGACCTGATCGAGCGACTCCTGATCCCGTGGAAAGTCGCGACCGTCACGCATCAGGTGCAAGTCTAAAGGTGCAAGTCTAATTCCAGTGTCGTCGTCACTCGCTCAAAACGGAGAGTTTGAGATGCGCTTGTTTCACCATGCCGCCCGCGCCGTTGTGGTCTGTGCCGCGCTTGCTTCATCGGCACCGGTCTTCGCCGAGGGCAAGAAGGCGGTGCTGTCGCAGGCCTTCCAGTCGATGCTCTATCTGCCGCTCTATGTGGCGATCGACCAGGGCTTCTTCACCCAGCAGGGCCTCGATCTGGAGAAGCAGACCGCGGGCTCGCCGACGATCGCGCTCAACGCGGTGATCTCCAAGAGCGCCGACTTCTCCTTGCACGGGCCGGAATGGGTCGCCATCGCCGCCAGCAAGGGCGCGCCGGTCCATGTGATCGCCAATGTCGTCAACGGCGCGGCCGTTTGGATCGCGGCGGCCCCCGATTTCAAATTCGACAGCGTGAAGGACTTGAAGGGCGAGAATATCGTTACTGGCACCATGCCGACGACCTCGACGTCGCTGTTCATCAAGCTCCTCAAGGAGAACGGCATGGACGCGAGCAAGGACGTCAACATGATCCAGGTCCCGATCGGCACCGAGCCTGGCCCGTTCATGGCGCATCAGGCCAAGGTCGCGGTGATGTACGAACCGGGCGTCGACCAGGTAGTCGCCAAGGGCATGAAGGTGGTGCTCGGATTCCCGAAACTCTACGGCCCCTATGCCTTCTCCGCCATCGCCACACGCACCGATGTCGATCCCGACAGCGCACAGCGCCTGGTCAAGGGACTGGAAATGGCGATGCGCTTCATGCCCGCCAATGAGGCGCGGACCATCGAAATCGCCAAGTCGGAGTTCCCGAACCTCGATCCGGCCGTGGTTGAAGCCGCGGTCAAGCGCATGATCGCCGACGGTGTCTATCCAAAGAGCGTAGATATCACCGCCGATGCGCTCAAAGTCTCCATGGCGACGCAGATTGCGCTCGGCAATCTCTTGGCGCAGCCGGACTATGCCACTTTCGTCGACAAGGCCTTCATCAGCCCGGCTGTGGCGATGAAGTAGCTCGTTTTGTCCGCGCATCCGCGAGCGCCGGCTGTCGGGCGTCGCTTTGCCAAGTCAAAAACTGAGGCTGCCGCCTTACAGCAGCCTCAGAGTCCCCCTCATCTGTGCGGTATCGCGTTTTTAATCACGAGCTTGGATAACTGAATTACGAGTTGCCGAAGCTCGGCATTTTCTTTCATCAGCGCGTCGATACCAGCTCCGTCAGCGTCTGCTACTTCTGTGTCGCGCCGGGTCGGCGAGCGCTTGCCGATTTGTCGGTGCGACAGGGGATGTGCCTGTCCCATCGGCCAATCTCCTCACTACTACGTTCCCCGAACTACTATGCCCTACTCTTGACGCCGCTTTCCGCTAACCGCCACATTGATCTGAGTCGTTGGGCGCAATGTTGGCAATTTGTGGTTGAAAGATCGGACGGCGGAACTGGAACATTGGCAAGAGCGAAGCCGGCCCATGTCTGCGCGTTCGTTCCTCAACAGTTTCGCTAGCCGAGTTCCTGCGCCCGCTGCAGGCTCGCAATCATCGAGGTGCGCAGCAGAAATTCGCGCGTGCGCGCCGGGTCGTCCTTGATCACGCGCAAGCTTTGGCCGAATTCGTCGCCGGACGATTCCAGGTTCTTCTTGTTCTGGATCGTGTATTTCTGGATGTATTCGAGCGTGACCAGCCGCCGCTGCTTGTCGAAGCGGTCGAGCTCGGCGTCCGCCGCTTCGCCGCGCCAGACCGCGGCGAGCCGCTCGGCGAGATTGACGGCGTCGTGGATGCCGCCGTTCATGCCCATGCCGCCGAGCGGATTGTTGATATGGGCGGCATCGCCGACGAGGAAGGCGCGGCCGTGCCGGAACGTCTTGGCGACGCGCTGATGCACCTTGTAAAGCGTGATGTGGTCGATCTCATAGCCGGTGATGCCGGGCACCACGCCCGCTATGAGCGATTGCGCGAATTCCGGCGTCTGCACGCGTTCGTCGCTGGCCTCCTCATTGACCAGGAACATCACCCGCCACAGGCCGGGGATCTGCAACAGAAAATGCCAGCGTTCCGGGTCGGCGACATAGCTCACGGAATCCAGTTCCGGAATGACGCTCGGGAAATCGAACGGCGTGCTGACGACAAGGAGCCGGTCCGGCCAGGTGAAGCCCTCGAAGTCGATACCGAGTGCGCGGCGGATTTTGCTGCTGGCGCCGTCGGCGCCGATCAGGTAGCGGCCGCGATACGTCTCCTGGCCGCGCTCGCTTGTGCCGTTGCGCGCGATCGTGACCTCGACGCCGGACGCGTTCTGCCTGACGTCGACCACCTGGCTGTCGAACTGCAGTTCGAAATTGGCATTGCCCTGCATCAGGTCGGCAAGGATGCGCGTCAGCTTCGATTGCTCGCATTGCAGCCGGAACGGATGCTGCGTGGCATCGGCGATGGCGCCGAAATCGAACCGGCCAAGCACGCCGTGTTTCTTGGTGCGATATTGAAACGCCGGCGCTTTCAGCCCTTGCGCGATCATTGCGTCTGCCGCGCCGAGTGCGTGCAGCATGTCGAGCGTCGGCGGATGGAAGGTCGAGGCGCGCGATTCCTCGGAAAGATTAGGCCCGGCCTCGAACACCGTGACCGGAACGCCGCTGCGGGCGAGATGTGCCGCCGCGACAAGCCCGACGGGCCCCGCGCCGGCGATGAGAATACGCTCTTGAACTGTCAAACCGTCGCAATCCCGAAATCGAAAGTAGAGGCGGTTGCTTAAAGCACTTTCCCGGGATTGAGAATACCGTTCGGGTCGAGCAGATGCTTGATGCTGCGCATCAGATCGAGTGCGACCGGGTCCTTCACCGACGGCAACAGGTCGCGCTTTATCACGCCGATGCCGTGCTCGGCGGAGATCGAGCCGCCGTATTTCTTCACCACGGCGAAGACGACATTGTTCACGTCGTTCCAGCGCTTGAGGTATTCGGCTTTGTCGGCGCCTTCGGGCTGCGTCACATTATAATGGATATTGCCGTCGCCGAGATGGCCGAAGGGCAGCGGCCGGACGCCCGGAATGAGCTTCCCCACCGCCGCATTGGCCTCGGCAATGAAGGCCGGCACGGCAGCGACCGGCACCGAGACATCGTGCTTGATCGAGCCGCCGGCATGGCGCTGCACCTCGCCGAACATTTCGCGGATGCGCCAGAACGCCTTGGCCTGTTCGAGGCTGTCGGCGACGGTGGCGTCGGCAACGAGGCCATGCTCCAGTCCGTGTTCGAGGATTTCCTCGAGCACGAGCCGCGCGCCTTCGCTCTGCTGCGACGAGAGCTCGATCAGTACATACCAGTCGTGCGGCGAAGCCAGGGGATCGCGGCTGCCGGAATCGTTGGCCAGTACAAGCTCGATGCCGCGCCGGGTCATGATCTCGAAACTTGTGACGTCGTTGCCGGCGCGCGCTTGCGCGATGCCGAGGAGTTCCAGCGCCGCTTCCGGCGACGCCACGCCGGCAAATGCCGTTTCGATGGCGCGCGGGCGCGGCACCAGCCGCAACACCGCGGCGGTGATGACGCCGAGCGTGCCTTCGGCGCCGATGAACAGGTTTTTCAGGTCGTAGCCGGTATTGTCCTTTTTCAGCTTGTTGAGATTGTGCAGCACGCGGCCATCGGCGAGCACCACTTCGAGGCCGAGCGCGTGCGAGCGCGCGATGCCGTGCGCCAGCGCCGCGGTGCCGCCGGCATTGGTGGAAAGATTGCCGCCGATGGTGCAGGTGCCTTCCGACGGCAGCAATTGCGGATAGAGCCGGTCGACTTCGGCCGCCGCCGCGCGGGTGCGCTGCAGAGTGACGCCGGATTCCACCGTGATCGTGTTCGAGGTCGGGTCGACTTCGCGGATGCGGTCGAGGCGGTTCACCGAAAGCACGATTTCATTGTGATGCGGGATCTGGCCGCCGACGAGGCCGGTATTGCCGCCCTGCGGCACGATCGGCGTTTTGGTTTCGTTGGCGAGTTTCAGGATCGCCGAGACTTCCTCGACCGTTCCCGGCCGCAGCACGGCCGGCGTATGGCCGCGGAACAAATCGCGCATCTCGACGAGATAGGGCGTCTGCGACTGCGGATCGGTGATGGCGAATTTCTCGCCGACGATGGCGGCAAAGCGCCCGAGCAGTTCGGGGCTGATGGCTTTTGACGGCGTGTTGTCCGGCTTGTCGAGCATTTGGCGCTTCCGTTGACTGGCGCTTCCGTTGACGGATTTGCCGGTAACATAATCGATCAATTGGCCTTCAGGAAGGCGACCTGATCTAGCGCGGCGCGGCGGCGCGCTGCAGGCGGTCGTTGATGGCTTCGCCGAGTCCGTCATGCGGCAGCGGCATCACCGCGATCATGGTTGCTTTGGCGGCATCGAGCGCCCGCAAATGCGAGAACAGATTGGCGGCCGCTTCGATGAGGTCGCCGCGCGCCGAAAGGTTCAACATCTTCGCCGCCTTGTCCGCGCCTTTCACGGCGGCAGGGCCGAACGCGAGCAAAGCTTCGCCCGGTTCGACATGATCGGTCTCGAGCCGCATGCGGGTGCGTGGGGCATAATGCGAAGCGAGCATGCCCGGCGCCAGCGGCACATCTTCGATCGCGATCCCGGCCGGCGCTTGCGCAAGCGGACGCCCGAGCAGTTTTTCGATCGCCTCGCGCGGCACGCCGCCCGGCCGCAACAGCGCGGGTCCCCCAAAAGCCTGACCAAGACAGGCGACAATTGTCGACTCCACCCCGACCGGCGTTGGGCCGCCGTCGACGATGAGATCGACACGGCCGGAAAGGTCGCCAAGCACATGCGCCGCCGTGGTCGGCGATACGTGCCCCGAACGATTTGCGGACGGCGCCACCACCGGACGGCCGAAGGCGGCGAGCAGGTCCTGCGCCACGGCATGATGCGGCACGCGCACGGCGATGCTGTCGAGGCCCGCGGTCGCAAGCTCGCTGACGGTACAGGTTTCGGATTTCGGCAGCACCAGCGTCAGCGGCCCCGGCCAGAACGCCGCGGCAAGCCGCGCCGCATCGGCGTCGAAGCGCGCCAGCGCTTGCGCCGCCGCGGCATCGGTCACATGCGCGATCAGCGGGTTGAAGGCCGGCCGGCCCTTCGCCGCGTATAGCCGCGCCACCGCAGCGCCGTTGGTGGCGTCGGCGCCGAGCCCATAGACGGTCTCGGTCGGGAAGGCGACAAGCCCGCCCGCCGCCAGAACGCGCACCGCTTCCGCGGTTGCTTCGGCGCCGGCCGCAACAAGGCGCGTGGTCAAAGGCGCTGTCATCGGGCCGACAGAGTGCCTAAATAGCGTTGAGGCGCAAGCGGATAAGCTTAAGCTTGCGGCCCGGGAAACGGCTCGGTATAAGCCGCGGCCATAGACCCGTCGCGGTATTTGCCCTTTATCGCGGTATCTGTCGGAGTGTGGCTCAGCCTGGTAGAGCACCTCGTTCGGGACGAGGGGGTCGTAGGTTCAAATCCTATCACTCCGACCACTTTTTCAAGATCAATCACGTGTGCGGGAAACGATATGGGAGACGAAACCTAATTTCGTCTTTCCGCGCTCGATGGTTTTGCGGATGGAACTGATCCGCCGCGCGGTCTATTCGCCGATTGGAATGGCTGAAAGCCGACTGTCTCACCGACCCAGCTCTTGGAACTTGCGTCGTCGCGCGCATGCCGCGTAACGCGCCCGCTGGCGCAGCACTCGCGAGCGAGGCCGTTATCGCGAAGCCAAGGTGATATTCCCCATCAGCCAGATTGCCACAGCCGCAACGAGTCCTGCACTGGCGAACGCTCCCGATACAACGATCGCGCTAAATAGGATCACTCCTAGTGCATACCCAATCCTATCGAGCGCCCATCTTATCAGTCCAACTAAACGGCCGAACACCCAATAGAATACAGATAGGATGAGCAGAAGTACGAGAACAAGCACGACGCTCTTCAAGAGCGAAACGCTGCCCAATTGCGTATCAAGTAGCCGCGAAACCTGGCTGATGCCCCAGAGGCACCCGAACACAATCACGTCAACGAGCCAGCCGAATCCCTCCTTAAGCCACGCGCCAAACTCCCGAATCAGGTGTTCCATGGACAAGTCCGTCGTCTGTTCTCAACCACTAACGCGGCGGGAGCCAATGGGTTTCAAAACGCCCCGCTACTTGGCTTCCGGTGAAGCTTGATGCAGATTCCTTTCGACACCACGCAGATCCGGCGCGGCGCTTTGTTCTTCGCCGCTATCGGCGTGCCGGTGGTCTTTGCCGTCTTGCGCGGCGATCCGCAGCAGGCGCAGCTTGGCGCGGTGCTCGGGCTCACGCTTGCCTTTGCCGATAACGACAAGGATCTGCCGCGGCGGTTGCGGCTGGTCGTCGCCGACGGCGCCGGCATCGCGTTGGGCGCGGCGGCCGGTTTTTTGGTGCGCAATTTGGCCGCGGCGCTGTGGCCCTCGTTCATCGTGGTGGCTTTCGCCACCGGCCTGTCGGCGCGGCGCGGCCGCGAGACGCTGATCGTCGCGCGCAATGCCGCCATGGCCTTTGCCGTCGGCGGCACCATGCCGGCCTTCGATACGCAGCAGATCTGGTATCCGCTCGGCGTGCTGTCGGTGGTCGTCGCCGCGCGCGCGGTGGATCATTGGCTGTGCGGGCCGCTGCCGCTGGTGATCGTCGCGCCGACGCAGCGGCCGTCGGGCTATGGCGGCTGGCTGCGCTTTGCTTGCGCTTACGCGGTGGCTTCGACCATGGGGCTGTGGCTCGGCAGTTCGCTCGATCCGACGCACCGCTTCTGGATCGTCATCACTACACTTTTGGTGATGCTGCCGGACGCCAATGCCAGCTATCGCCGCATCGTCGAGCGTATCGCCGGCACGTTTGCCGGTGTCGTTGCCGCCTGGGCGATCACGGTCGGGACGGATTCGATGACCTTGATCAGTCTTGCGATCCTGATCGTCGCGCCGCTCATTCCGCATCACATCGGCGAGCGCTATTGGCTGCACACTGCGCTGATCGCGCTTGTGGTGATGCTGGCTTACGATCTCACCGCGCTCAGTCTGCAAGGCGTGAGCGCCGAAAGCATGGCCGATCTGTTGATGGAGCGCATGAAAGACATTCTCCTTGGCTGCGCCATGGCGCTGATCGGCACCGTGGTGGCGTTTCCGCGCGATCCCGCAATCGGCGGCGCCGGCGTGCCGCCGGAAATGCGATGAGGCGGTTTCGTCATTCCGGATTGCCGCCACGGCGACGCGCTGAAACGTCTCGCTCAAAGTGCAACAGCAAATAAAAACGAGACCGGCGAGGAGACAGACGCTTGTGACTCCCTCCCCTTGTGGGGAGGGAATGGGGTGGGGGTCGAGAGGCCGGTTCTCTGCGAAGACGTCCGCAGCGCACCCGTCCATGTCGGCGCGTCGCCTCCCGACCCCCACCCCTAACCCCTCAAGAGGGAGGGGAAAGCGTGCATCTTCGCTGCTCCAGTGCATGAAAATACCGTCTCTTTTTCATTGACATTGGTCACTATTTCAGTTACACCTCACGACTCGAATCTCGCTCATGAAGGACGCCTTTGGGAGGTAGACCTGAAGGCCGGAGCGAGTGCGGTGCCCGCGGGCGGCGTTACGACCCGCACCCGGGCGGCTTTGGGCATCATGCAGGCCGCCACTACGAGCGGCCGGTGGGGTGCTGCCACTGGACTGGGACAGGTTGGGGCGGGTAACGCCCGCACAAACTGCGTTTGGTTCTGCCTCCGGAAGGAGGAAGTGACAGACCAGCGCTCCGGCCACGTCCCAGGAAGCCTGGCCTGGAGCCGCACGCAACGGCGAAAGCCCGCGCGTCAGAACCGTCAGTGGAACGCCGACAGGCGAGCGCGCCCGCAGCGGCGGGTCGGCGCAAGCCGATCTCTCCGTGGCGCGCCCCGCACCCGCTGGTGCGGACATGAAACACTGCGTCTGTCGGCGTTCCGCTTCCTTCGATTGTTTCTTTCTTTCTTCCTTCGTCATTGCCGGGCATAGCCGTTCGAAGAACGGCGTCACTTCGTTCGCCTCTGACCCGGCAATCCATGCGGCAGCAAGGCGCGATCAAACCTTCCGGTCGGCTTCTGCAAGCCGCACGTCAGCATGGACCACCGGGTCAAGCCCGGTGGTGACGAGGAGAGTGCGCACGGGCGCGCGCATCGCGTCGCGGCAACGCCTTCGCATTGCTCGCTCATAGGCATTTTCCTATGGTGTTGATCGTAGCTGGGGACAGTGCGATGGCGGAAGAACCAAAGCGCCGCGAAGTCAAAATTCGCGTGCATGACGGCGTCGAGATCGCGGTGGCGCTCTATATGCCGGACGGCGATGGGCCGTTTCCCGTCGTGCTCGGAGCGGCGCCTTACCGCTACGACAACAACTCGCTGCCGGCGTCGCCGCAATTTCTGTGGCGCGAGACCGGGCCGATCAGCCTCTACGTCGCGCGCGGCTACGTCTATGCCCATATGGATGCGCGCGGCTGCGGCAAATCCGGCGGCGAATTCCGCTTTCTCGACCGTAACGAGCAGAAGGATCTCTACGACGTCGTCGAATGGCTCGGCCGCCAGCCGTGGTCGAGCGGCAAGGTCGGCGGCATCGGCCAATCCTATTTCTGCATGCTGCAATGGTGGATGGCGATCCAGCGGCCGCCGTCGCTTGCCTGCATTGCCGCGTTCGACGGGCTGAACGATCCATACCGCGCTTCGGTCTATCAGGGCGGCATGCTCAGCGACTTTTTCGGCAGCTATTGGTGGAACCAGAACCGCATCATCAACCGCCATTCCGCCAACGGCGAATTTCCGCGCGAGCAGCCTTACGATCTCAATCTGCATCTGCAGCAGCATCCGACCTATGACGAGTTCTGGCGCGAGCGCTGCGCCGCCGAGCACCTGCATCAGATCGAAGTGCCGCTCTATTCGGTCGGCGTCTGGGGCAAGGTCGATCTGCACACCCGCGGCAATATCGATGGCTTTCGCCGCGCCGGCGGGCCGAAGAAGCTGAAAATGATCGGGCCGGTGAACGCCTTCGTCGCCAACCGCGAGTTCAACAGCCCGGAACTGCACGAAAAGCTGTTGCTGCCGTTCTACGATCATTATCTCAAAGGGCTGAAGACGGATTATCCGGAGCGGCCCGAGGTCGAATATTTCGTGCGTGGCGCTGACGCGGTGCGTACCTCGCCGGCCTGGCCGCCGTCGGGCGTGCGTTATGTCTCCTAGAGTTTGAATGCGGAGAAAACCGGCAGCGTGACGTCGCTCAATGATGGCGGGCTCACGCGCGAGACGCCGGCCGGCGACAAGCAAACGTCCTACGCTTATCCCAATCCAGGCTGGATGATCGGCGTCGTCGGCTTCGGCCCGAACAATCAGCCCGATCCGGTGCGCCGGGTGCTGACCTTCACCACCGCGCCGCTCGAACAGGATTTGGAGATCGCGGGGCCGATCAAGCTCGTGCTCTATGCGTCATCGACGCGCGACGACATGGATTTTTTCGTCAAGCTGTCCGAGCAGATGCCGCAAGAGGCGCAGGAGCGCGGCAAGGGCCTCAATCCGACATCGTTTTGCATCACCAAGGGCTGGCTGCGCGCCTCGCACCGCGCGCTCGATGCGACGAAGTCGACCGAGATGGAGCCTTATCACACGCACACCGATCCAAGCCCGATCGAGCCCGGAAAAATTTATCGCTTCGACATCAGCATCGAGCCGATGGCGCATCGGTTCAAGACCGGCAACCGGCTGCGGCTTGAAATCGTCAACGGCGATTCCGTCGTCACCGATGTGCTGTGGTCGCATTATTACGCGCCGGACAAGATCGGGACCGATACGATTTATCACGCGGCGGAATATCCGTCGGCGCTGACGCTGCCGGTGATGGAAGGGGCGTAGGTTCAGCGCGATCTTAGAGCTTCTCGGCGAGAAAGCGCAGCAGCCGCGGCGCCAGGAATGCGCCATAGCTATGCGGCTCGTCGATCGGATCGTTCATCCAATAATGCGGCGCGCCGTGGACGATGCAGGGGCGGACGAAGAAATTGGCCTGTTTGAGTGCAAGCGTAAACGGATCGGTCTGCACTTTGCGATCGACCAGATCGTCCTCCGTGCCGGTGACCAGCAGCACGCCGATGCCGTTATTGGCGAAGGTCGCATAGCTGATCGGCGAGGCGTCGAAATAGGCTTGCCGGTTCTCCATCGGCGGCAGGCCCATGAATTTCTGAATATTGTTCTCGCGGCCGCCTTGGATCTGATAGTTCGTCCACATCGCGGTGACGTCATAGATGCCGTAAACGCCGACCAGCGCCTTCACCGCGGCATCAGTCGCGGCAAAAGGATCGCTCGGATAGGCACCGAGGAATTTCTTGCCGCTGAGTGCCGCGAGCGCCGCAAGATGAGCGCCGGCCGAGGCGCCGATGAGGCCGATGCGCTGCGGATCGATGCCGAAACCGCCGGCCTTGCCGCGCAGGAATTGCACGCCGGCGAGCACGTCTTGCACCGCCTCGGGAAAGGTCTTGGTCTTTCCGGCAAGGCGATAAGAGATCGAAAAAACCGCGATGCCGCGGGCGGCGAGATAGGGCCCCCAATATTGGAAGGCGCTGCGCGCGCCTTGCACCCAGCCGCCGCCATGCACCGCGACCAGCGCCGGCACAGCTTTCGGGTTGTTCGGCAGGTAAAGGTCGCCCTGCAGCTCGACGCCGTCATGATTGGCATAGGCGACGCCGCTGTACATGGTTGTGCCGGCCGTTTGGGCGTCGCTCATTGCATGGCTCCGTTCTTTCCGCGCGATAGCAAATTGGATGTCACGTGGTAGAACAAGATGCCGGATTTGAGAAGGCCGCTGCAAGCATGATCCCTAAAAGCGGATGCCGGTTTTCGGAAAAGATCATGCTCAAATGAGAAGACGGTCGGGTATCGGGAAAAGTCATTGCGCCAAGACGCGCAAGGAAATTGGGAGGCGAAATGTCGCTTGCGGCGGAGAGCGCACCGGATGGGCTTGTGGTTGATGGTGCGCGCATCGATCTCTTTGAACGCGGCAGCGGGAAGCCGTTGCTATTCCTTCACGCCGAAAACGGCATTGAGCCGTCGCGCGCAGTCATCGGCGAATTGGCCAAGCACGCGCATGTCATCGCGCCGACGCATCCGGGCTTCGGCGGCTCGGAATTGCCCAAAGGCATGCGCTCGGTCGACGATCTGTCTTATTTCTATCTCGATCTCCTCGACCAGCTCGATCTGTCCGATCTCATTGTTGTCGGCGTCGGTTTCGGCGCCTGGATCGCGGCCGAGATCGCAGTGAAATCGACGGCGCGCATGGCGCGCCTCGTCATGGCCAATGCCGTCGGCATCAAAGTCGGCGACCGCGAGACGCGCGACATCGCCGACATTTTCGCCGTGACCGAGCCGGACTATCTGGCGATGGTCTATTGCGATCCCGCCGTCGGACGGCGCGATTACAAGACGCTGCCGGATGCCGAAGTGCTGGCCGCGGCCCGCGCGCGCGAGGCGACCGCGCGCTTTGCCTGGAATCCTTATTTCCACAATCCGCGGCTCAAAAGCCGGCTGCACCGCATCCGCATCCCGACATTATTCTTGTGGGGCACGCATGACCGCATGCTCAGCGAGGCTTACGGCCGCGCCTATTGCGCGATGATCCCGGGCGCGCGGTTCGAGACGATCGAGCGCGCCGGGCATTTCCCGCACGAGGAACAGCCGCAAGTTTTCACCGAAAAAGTTTTTGCCTTTGCCGGAAAATCTCAGGAGCGCGTGGCATGAGAGTCTATCAGTTCAGCGAACAGGCCTATTACCCGGCCTGGAACGATCATGAGGGCTCGCTCCGCATCACTCTGCCGAACCGCAAGTGTGATCCGCGCGTCGCCGCCGATCTGTTTCATCGCTATTACGACGAATACCAGGCCGCCGACGATCTCGGTCTCGATATCATGCTCAACGAGCATCATCAGACCGCGACCTGCATGTCCTCGACGGTCGCGGTCGGGCTTGCGATCCTGGCGCGGACCACGAAACAAGCGCGGCTTCTGGTGCTCGGCTATCCGATCGGGCACCGGCCCGATCCGCTGCGTGTCGCCGAAGAGCTCTCGGCCATCGACGTGATCTCGCGCGGCCGGCTCGATATGGGCTTCATCAAGGGCATCCCTTACGAAGTCGCGGCGTCGAACCAGAATCCGGTTTATCTGATGGACCGTTTCTGGGAGGCGCATGATTTCATCATCAAGGCGATGACGTCGCATGACGGCACTTTCAACTGGGAAGGCGAGTATTTTCACTATCGGCAGGTGAATATCTGGCCGCGCGTCTGGCAGGAGCCGCATCCTCCGGTCTGGTCGACGACCGGCAGCCCGACGCAGGCCCGCGTGCTTGGCGAGCGCGGCTATGTCATGGCTACCCTCGGCACCGGTTTCGGCACGCGCAAGATCTACGACGCCTATCGCAAGAGCTATGTCGGCAAATACGGCAAGGCGCCCGGCGCCGACCGCTTCGCCTATCTCGGCCTGGTCGCGGTGGCGAACGATCGCGAGGAGGCGCGCAAGCGCGGCGAGCTCATCGCCGGCTATCTGCGCACCAGCCCGATCGTCTATCCGCCGTTCCGCAATCCGCCGGGCTATATGCCGGCCGAGGACAATGCCCGCATATTACGCGGCGAAAGTCCGCCACGGACTTACACCAAAGCCGGCCGCGTCGTCTCGATGCAGACCGCACCGATCGACGATCTGATCGATGCCGGCGTTCTGTTCTGCGGCACGCCGGACGATGTCTATGAGCAGCTCACCGCCTTCTGCGAACATTGCGGCGGCATGGGCAACCTGTTGATGATGGGGCAGGCGGGCTTCCTCACCCACGAACAGACCATCGACAATTTCGAACTGTTCGCCCGCGAGGTTTATCCGCGGCTCAAAGCCTATCAGCAGCCCGACGCCGAAGCCGCTGCGGCGGCCGTGGCCGCATAGAAAGACGAAGCTTTTAGCGGCTGTAAGCTATTGTCAGGACTTACGAATAAAACGATATGTTCAAAAATTGGGAATAATATTGATTCTGGTACATATCTCGTTCAATGATCGCGGCGGCACGCGCACGGAGTCCGCTCGATGTTGGGCTATGAACGTCTGAACGGAACGGCAATGTGCGCGTTTGTGCCGGTAATCGCTGCGCCAATATCGGGTAGGGTGTTCATCTCATGACCACGCGTATCACCATCCGCAAGCCGGACGACTGGCATCTGCACGTTCGCGACGGCGAAATGCTCAAAGCGGTGATGCCGTTCACCGCGAAGAATTTCGGCCGCGCGATTTTGATGCCGAACCTAGTGCCGCCGGTGCGCACCACCGCCGACGGCACGGCCTATCGCGAGCGCGTGATGGCGGCAGTGCCGTCCGGCTCGAAGTTCAGGCCGCTGATCACCTGTTATCTCACCGACGATACCGATCCGGACGATGTCGAGCGCGGCTTTCGCGACGGGCTGTTCACCGGCGTGAAGCTCTATCCGGCGCATGCGACGACGAATTCGGCATTCGGCGTCACCGATTATAACAAGGTCATGCCCGTGCTCGCGCGCATGGAACAGATCGGCATGCCATTTCTGATGCACGGCGAATTTGTCGCGCCCGACGTCGATATTTTCGACCGCGAGAAAGTGTTCATCGATCGGTTGCTGTCGAAATGGACCAAGCAGTTCCCCGGATTGCGCATGATCCTCGAACATCTGTCGTCAAAAGACGGCGTCGATTTCGTCAAAAGCGCGGCGCCGCAGGTCGGCGGCACGATCACACCCTACCATATGATGCTCAACCGTAACGATTGGCTCGGCCACGGCCTCAAGCCTTATATGTATGTGATGCCGGTGATCAAAACCGAGAGCGATCGCTTGGCGCTGCGTAAAGCCGCAACGTCCGGTGAAGCCTGCTATTTCCTCGGCACCGATTCCGCGCCGCATCCCTATGCGAAGAAAGTTTCGACCAGCGGCATTCCCGGTATGTTCAACGCGCCGGTCGCGATCGAGACCTATGCGCAGGTCTTCGAGGAGGAGAACGCCCTCGACAAGCTCGAGGCCTTCGCCTCGCTCAATGGGCCGGCGCATTATCGCCTGCCACCCAACGACGAGACGATCACGCTGGAAAAAATCTCGTGGACCGCGCCCGAAGAGGTGAAGGTCGCCGGTCCCGACGAGCGCGCCTTGATCTATCGTGGCGGCGAGACCATCAGTTGGAAGGTGGTCAATTAGCCCTTCGGAGACGATGATGAGCGGCTTTCCCAGCAAAGAAGTGATGGCGGAACTGACGGCAAAGATGCTGCTCGAGGTCGATGCCGTCCGCTTCATGACCGACAAGCCGTTCATCTATACGTCAGGCTGGGCGAGCCCGGTCTATACCGATTGTCGGCGCTTGATCTCGTTTCCGCGCGTGCGGCAGACGCTGATCGATTTCGGCGCGGCGACAATCATGCGCGATGCCGGTTTCGAGCAGTTCGATGCGGTCGCCGGCGGGGAAACCGCGGGCATTCCGTTCGCGGCCTGGATGGCCGACAAGCTCATGCTGCCGATGCAATATGTGCGCAAGAAGCCGAAGGGCTTCGGCCGTAATGCCCAGATCGAAGGCCACCTCAAGGCGGGCGACCGTGTGCTGTTGGTCGAGGACATGACTACCGACGGCCGCAGCAAGGTCAATTTCTGTCAGGCGCTGCGCGAGGCCGGCGCCGTGGTCGAGCATGTCTTCGTGTTCTTCTTCTACGACATCTTTCCCGAGGGCAAAAAGATCCTCGGGGATCTGGGCGTCACCCTGCATTCGCTCGCCACCTGGTGGGATGTTCTGGAAGTGGCCAAGAAGAGCGGCAAGTTCGACAAGGACAGGCTCAAAGAAGTCGAGAAGTTCATGAAAGATCCCGCCGGCTGGTCGAAGGCGCATGGCGGCGCCGCGCAGGCGGCGGAGTGACAAAAGGCGCGGGCTGACATGGACGCCAAGCTCGATCGCCCGCTCAACGAATTGTCCGCGATTGAAATCGCCAAAACGATCGCAGCCGGCGAGACGACTTGCGAAGCGGTGACGCGCGATTGCATTACCCGTATCGCGGCGCGCGATGGCGTCGTCAAGGCGTTAGTGAATTTCGATCCCGAGCTGGCGTTGGCCCAGGCCCGCGCGCTCGATCGCGGCCCGCGCCGCGGCCCGCTGCACGGCGTGCCGATCGGCTTGAAGGATACGATCGACACATTCGACATGCCGACCGAGCTGGGTTCGCCGATCTATCGCGGCAATCGGCCACGCGCGGACGCATCCTGCGTTGCGCTGTTGCGCCGCGCCGGCGCGGTGATCCTCGGCAAGACTGCGACCTGCGAATTCGCCGGCAGCGCACCGCCGCAAACCACAAATCCCCATAATGCCGCGCATACGCCGGGCGGCTCGTCGAGCGGTTCGGCCGCGGCAGTCGGCGATCGCATGCTACCGGCGGCGCTCGGCACGCAGACCGGCGGCTCGGTGCTGCGGCCGTCGTCGTTTTGCGGGATCTTCGGCTACAAGCCGACCTACAACATGATCAACAAAGAAGGCGTGTGGCCGGCCGCGGACTCGATCGATACGGTCGGCTGGCTTGCCGGATCGCTCGAAGACATCGATCTGCTCACGGCGGTGCTGCGCATGCAGGCGTCACAGCCGCCACAAGCCTTGAATAGCGCGCCGCGGATCGGCGTGTGGCGCACTGATTTGTGGGACACCGCGCAGGATGAAACCAAGGCCGCTATCGAGGATGCTGCCGCCCGCTTGAGCAAGGCTGGCGCTGAAGTGCGCGATGCTGCCATGCCGGACGCGTTCTTGGGCTTGCACGTCATCGCGCGCTCGACGATCAGTTTCTATGAGCGCGCAGCGTGCATGGCGTATTTCTGGGATCATCAGCGCGAGCAGCTCTCGCCGCAAATGCAGCGCTATATCGAGAACGGTCATAAGATTCCGCGTGAAGATTACCTCGCAGGCCTGCGCCGGCTTGAAGAGTGCCGCGCATTGTTGGCGTCAGTCTTCGAACAATTCGACGTGCTGCTCGTGCCCTGCGTTCAAGGCGAAGCGCCAAAGGGCCTCGCCGCGACGGGCGATCCCAGCCTCCAGGCGATATGGACGGCGCTGCACACGCCGTCGCTGACGCTGCCGACCCATCGCGGGCCGAACAATCTGCCGGTCGGCGTTCAATTGGTCGGCCAGCGTTATGACGACGATCGGTTGCTCGCCTGTGCGCGCTGGATTTGGGGAAAGATCGGCGCGCCTGAATTGGTCGGCGTGAGCAGGGCGCACTGAGGACCTGCGCCATAGCGACCTGCGCCATCAGGTATCATTCTTGCATAGGCGCCGGTGTGTACAGTGATTGACTAGCGAGGACGAGATGCGATCCCCCGCCATTATTTGTAGAGCAGCCGGTATTCTCGCGCTTGTGTTGAGCGCCGGCATGGCCGTCGCCGACAATGTCGAGGACTTTTACAAAGGTCTCAACATGCCGCTGATCATCGGCTACAGCGCCGGCGGCGGCTACGACATCTATGCGCGGATGCTGGCGCGCTATTTCGGCGGTCACATTCCGGGCACTCCGACCATGGTGCCGCAGCAGATGGAGGGCGCCGGCAGCCTGCGCTCGGCCAATTACATTTTTTCTGCCGCGCCCAAGAACGGCTCGGTGATCGGGACTTTCTCGCGCAGCATGGGCATTTCGCCGCTGCTCGACAAAGCCGCGTTTGACAGCCGCAAGTTCACTTGGCTCGGCAGCATCACCGATGACAATACGGTCTGCCTCACCTGGAACACGTCACCGGTCAAAACGTGGTCGGATTTCGTGAGCAAGCTGTCGAAGTTCGGCGGCGAAGGTCCCGGCGCGGATCCGGACATTTGGGCGCAGGCTTATAAGAATGTGCTGGGCGCCAAGGATCAGCTGGTCAGCGGCTATCCGGGAACAAACGACATCGTGCTGGCCATGCAGCGCGGCGAAGTCGATGGCCTATGCGGCATATCCTGGAGCACGATCAATGCCGCGCATCCGGATTGGATGCCCAATCATCTGGTCAATATTCTCGTCCAGGCGCCCATCAGCAAAGCGGATGAGATTCCCGGCGTGCCGCGCGCGACCGATCTCGCGACCGATGCCGAACAATCGCAGATCCTCAAAGTTCTGATGGCGAGCCAAGGCATGGCGCGGCCTTTTGTAGCACCACCGGATATTCCAGCAGACCGCAAGGCGACGCTGGTCGCCGCCTTCGATGCAACCGTGGCCGATCCCGCTTTCCTCGCCGAAGCGCAGAAACTTGCCTTGGACGTGCGGCCGGTGAGCGGTGCGACCATCGATAAGATACTCGCGGACGTCTACACCACGCCGAAAGACGTGCTGGCGAAAACCGTCAAGGCGATCGCCAACGAGTGATCTGCCGCCCGACGCGATCGGACCTCGCGGCGGCGGCCCCAAGCCGGCGCGGTACAAACGTTTTGACGCGCGGTTGCGCGCGGGCCAAACTGCGGGCGCTGCGGGCCGACAGAGGATGTGCGATATGACGGGTGTTAAGTCCAAGACAGGCATCTTGAGAGGCATTTGGCGCCGGAGATCGTGCGCTGCTGCCTTGTTCACCGCCGTTTTCTTCGCGGCCTTGTCTGCCTTTGCGACACCGTCGCGGGCCGAGGATTTTCCATCGCGGCCGATCCACCTGATCATCCCTTACGGGCCGGGCGGCATCGTCGATTTCACCGGCCGCCAGCTCGCGCAGAAGATGAGCGAGAATCTCGGCCAGCCCGTCGTGGCCGACAATCGGCCGGGCGCCGGCGGCATCGTCGGCATCGATTTCGTCGCGCATTCGGACCCCGACGGTTACAACGTGGTGCTGATGGATCCGGCGATCGTCATCAATCCGACATTGCAGAAATCGCTGCCCTACGACATTTTCAAGGATCTGGTCACGGTTTCGCGCGTCAGTTCGTCGCCGGAGGTTCTGGTCGTTGCGCCACAGCTTGGTCTGAAATCCTACGCGGATCTTGTCGCATACGGCAAAGCCAATCCCGGCAAGCTCAATTATGCCTCGGCGGGCATCGGCACCGCGCCGCATCTCGCCGCCGCGATGTGGGCTTCAGGGACCGGCATCCAAGCCGTGCATGTCCCTTATAAGGGGATTGGCGGCTCATTCACCGATATGATGGACAACAAGGTCCAGATGGCGTTTTCCAGCATTCCCGGTGCGCTGCCTTTCACCGGCGACAATCGCGTTCAGCCACTGGCGACGACCGGCTCGAAGCGTTCTGCGGTGTATCCCGATTTGCCGACCGTGGCTGAATCCGGTCTGCCGGGATATGATGTCGACGTGTGGATGACGCTTTACGGCAGGGCCGGCATGCCGCCGGATGTGCTTGCCAAGCTCAACGCCTCCGTCAAAAAGGCGTTGCAGGATCCTGAACTCGTGGCGGCCTTCGCCAAGTTCGGTCTCTCGCCGGTGGCAACGAGCATTCCGGACAGCGCGGCTTTCACCAAATCGGAATACGAAAAGTGGAAGAAGGTCATCGAGGACGACCACATCTCGCTTGATTGAGCGTCGTCACCGCGACTCTGGACGGCGGCTTCCCGTCCTTCAAGCTGCTGTCCTTCAAACTCTCGTCCTCAAGGCGTGACGTGCCAAACATGACAAACCCTTGGCCGACGGAATTGCGCCTGCGCAAGGATCGCAGGGCTCTTACGGTCACTTTCGACGGCGGCGAGAGCTTCGATCTGGCCGCGGAATATTTGCGCGTGCGCAGCCCGAGCGCCGAGGTCCAAGGCCACTCGCCGAGCGAGCGGCGCACCGTATCGGGCAAGCAAGATGTGCAAATTCTGGAATTGCTCCCGGTCGGCAATTACGCGGTACGGCTGGTGTTCGACGACATGCACTCGACCGGGATTTTCAGCTGGGAGTATCTGTTCGAGCTCGGCCGCAACCGCGAGAAGTATTGGAGCGACTATCTCGGCGAGCTTAAAGAGAAAAGCCTCTCGCGCGAGACCGCACGCTAGCCTTCGCATTCGGCACAGTCGCGCGAGATTGTCGGCGTTATTGCCGAGAATCTTTCCAGCTTACTTAACACCTCGCTGCAGCACCGCCCGTAGAGTGGCATCGGCACGTTGGATGGCGCGGGCGTCGGCGTATTCGACATCGGGCCGCGCAGGCGGGCGATTGCAGTGAGAGGACTTCCTCATGAACATGCGCAATCTGCTTTCGGAATTCCTGACCGATGAACGCGGCGCACGCACCATCGAATATGGGCTGCTCGCGGTCGGCATATTGGTCGCAATCATTGCAACGGCGGCGGCGCTCGGGACCGGTCTCGACGCGGCGCCGCAAAATCTCCCGATCCGGCCGCATTAGCTGCGCCGGCATCTATCAGCGAGCATCCCATCAGCGAGCCGCTTGGCACGAGCCCGCCTATCAACGATCGGTCAACTTCGATCCGGCAAGATCGAGACAGTGTCGGGGTGGGGCGTTGATGGGGTACCTACCGGCATTAGAGCGGCCTTGGCCTGTCTCCCTCGGGGCTGAGGCCGCTCGCATTTTCTGATGATTTCCTCGCGACATCAATGTCTTGAGAAGCCGGCCAGCGGCTGCTGCGCTGGTGCTTCACGCTTTTGCGAAGACGACGAGGCGCCAACATTCGGCGTCGCTATCGCGAAAACTTCAGCCATCGCCGCGACGCGCCTGTACCGTCGGTCGCGCTGCCATCTGCAAGTATGGTTGACGGAGCGTTCGTGCGCGCATTTGCGCGACTTCGCGAAATCTGTGCCTGCCGCCCCCGGCCCGGATCATGCTCTTGAAAGTTGCTTATGCGCGCCGCGAACGTGCTAGGATTGTCTTCGAGCAGCCGACAACAAAGCTGCCGTTAGAGGGAGGAGTACGATGAAGTTGCGTTTGTTAACCGCACTTGCGCTCGCGGCCGGCCTGTTCGCCGCCGGCGCTGCGACTGCACAGCAGGCGGCGCCTGCAGCCGCGCCCACAGCTCCGCCGGATCTGAACGCCATCCCGGACAAGATGCCGTTCAATCTTCCGTTCGGCGCGCCGATTTCGGCCGACCGCGCGCAGTCGGTCATTACCGCAGCGACCGCCGAAGCGACCAAGCGCGGCTGGCCCGAGGTCTTTGCCGTGGTCGATAACCACGGCGATCTCGTCGCGTTTTCGCGCATGGACGGCGCGCAGCTCGCATCGATCGCCATTGCCCAGCACAAGGCTCGCACCGCGGCGAGATTTCGCCGTCCGACGCGCGCCCTCGAGGATGCAGTGCAGAAATTCGGCTTCAATTACATCTTGACGCTCGATGACGTGACCGCCTCGCGCGGCGGTGTTCCTCTGGTCGAGGACGGCAAAATCATCGGCGCGGTCGGCTGTTCCGGCGGCACCGGGTCGCAGGACGAGGCCCTCTGCTTGGCCGCGGCCGCCACGATCAACAAGACCCAATAAGGCTTTGCCGCCGTTTTACGGCGCGGCAGTCGTTTGGAGGGCGGCAGCAATGCCGCCCTCTTTACGTCATAGAATCGGATATGAAAGGCGCGGCAGGGTTCCTGAAACCATCCGAGTCTGAAGCGAATGGGGATCGGTCTCATCGATCGTGGTTCGACGTGCTTGCTCGCCGGCCTGCTGCTGGCGGGGGCTTTGCTTGGCGTCGGATCGGCGTCCGGCCAAAGCGATCCAATAATAGGAGCACCAGGCAATGTCGCGGCGGCGATGGAGCAATATCGGCGCGCGCTCGATGCTTATAACGCCGCGCACGACAAATACATTGCCGTGGCCAATGCTTACTGGTCGTCGATTACGGAAAAGCGGAAATCGCGCAACGCCAAGCGAGCAGCCGGTGAAGCGCTTGCGCTCGACGACTATGTGCTCGATCAGCCGCCGGTCTATACCGGCCCGCCAAGGCCGCGTAATCCGTTAAAGCCGGAAGCGCCGGGGCACCGCGTTCCAGTCCCCGTCGTTGCCGATTTTGTCGCCGCCGCGCAAAAACAATTCAATTTCGTGCCGCGGATGCCGCAAAGCGACATCGCGTTCAAACAGGTCTATGCCCAGGTGGCTCAGGCCGCAGGCTTGACCAAGGACCAGGTGGTGCGGATTTACAGCTTCGAAGCGACTGGCAACGGCAGCTACGACGTCGAAGCGGGCCTCGAATACAATAAACATGGCCGCGCGATCACCACCGCGCTCGGCTATAACCAGTTGCTCGCCACCAACTCTGTCGAGATCGTCGCCGAAAAGGGACCGCAATTCATCGAGGAATTCCATACTGAAGCGCGCGGGCTCGCGGACCGCCAGCGGCAGGCGCTGGAATACAAGATCGAAGCGTTGCGCAAGATGGTAGCGTTTGCGCGCAGCGTTCCGGACGACTGGAATCAGCACGAGATTCTGGCCAACACCGAGAAAGGCCTCGGTGTCCATGCGCTCAACCTCGATATCGATGTCGGCCCGTTATTGCAGACACAGAAATTGTTGGACTCCGTCGCGTTCGCGCGCCGCAAGGGCGTGACCAGAACGCTCACCGCCGCCGAGCTCGAAATGATGAATCTCACCGGCGACGGCAACGGCTTCGACATGGTGACGATGCCGCTGCAATGGCGCGAGCAAGTGCCGACCTCAAATTTCTTCCGGCCGAGCGGCTATTTCGACAACCCGGTCGCGCAGCACAACAATGTCGTCGCCAAGCTGATCGCGGCGACCGACACGCGCATGGATGAAGAAACCAAGAAGCAGGGCGCGAGAGATCTGGCGGCGGCCTTGCGCTGACGAGCGGTACCACATGACGCGCTGATTATGTATTGGCTGAATTATGCCGTTGCGACGCCGCATTGCGTCGCTACGATGTCTCATCTGTTGCGTACCTTATTACCTTGCCTTCCTTCCTGAGCCGGGCATGAAGCGCCGCGAATTCCTGAAATTCCTGTCGAGTGCAATTTGGCCGGCGATCTGGCCGTTCGCTGCACGCGCCCAATATCCAGGTTCGCCGTATCCCGCTGCGACATCGCCGTATCAGGCGCCGCCGTATCAAACGCCGCCCAATCAATCGAGCCAGCCGGCAACGCCGGCAGCAAATCAGAGCGCCGCGGCTGCGGCGCCCGACGACAAATCGGTCGGTCAGGTCTCGACGCTCACCGGCCACTGCACCGTGACGCGCGGCACCGTGACCGCGGTCGCCTTGAAGGTCTCTGACCACATTTTTGAAAACGACACGCTGCAGAGCGATCTGAACTCGACGCTCGGCATCACCTTCGACGACGAGACGACATTCAGCCTTTCGGCCAATACGCGCATTGTCGTCGACAAGTTCGTCTATGAGGAAGGCGCCAGCGGTAATGCCGCGTCGTTTCATGTTGCGACCGGGACGGCCGCTTTCGTTGCCAGCCTTGTCGCCAAGACCGGCGACATGAAGATTTCGACCGATAATGCGACACTCGGCATTCGCGGCACCACAGGCGTCGTCGAAGTGCCGACGGCGGGCGGCACGGCGGCGCCGGCCATCAAGCTCTATCCGGACACCGACGGCCATGTCGGACGCATCGAAGTGTTCGATCGACAGGGCGGCCGGCTCGGCGCCTTGACCCAGGGCGCCAGCGCCTTTTCGCTGCGGCCCGGCCCCAACGGCCGTATCGTCGCCATGCCCTATCAGATCCCGGCGCAAGAAGCGGCGCGCGACCGCGGCGTGCTGCAACGGCTCAACGCGTCGCACGCGATCGGCCGGCAGATCGCGATCCAGCGCCGCCAGATCCACACGCTCAACCGGCAACGGCAAAATAATCAGCGGCAAAACAATCGAAATCCCGGCGGGCCGCAGAACAATCAGCATCCGGGTGAGCCGCAGAACAATCAGCGTCCGGGTGGGCCGCAGAACGATCAACGCCCCGGCGGGCCGCAGAACAATCGCGGGCCCGGGGGGCAACAACCGCCCAACGGTCTGCCGCGCGGTAATGGCTTGCCGCGGGGTCAAGGTCGGCCGCGCCCGCGGGGCAATAACGAGCGCAGGCGATAAGCGCCGGTCCGGACGTTGTCTAATACACCCGGACGCTCTTGCCGCGCCGAACGGTGATCATCGTCCCGATTTCAAACGACATCAGGTCTTCGCCGATTTCGAGCGGGCCCGGATAGGTCGTGCGGGTTTCGGCAATTACGTCGGCAACCGTCGCCGGCAGGACCTTATCGCTCCCTGGCAGCACGAGATGGGTGTAAGCGGCAAGCCTCGGGCCTGTCCGCGAGAACACCATGCCGGCTTCGCGCGGTGTCGTGTGATGGCCGATGATGCGCTGCATGTATGGCTCCGCCAGCAGAGCCGGCCGCGCGGCCGCGACTTCGTGGATCAACAAATCGGCGCCGATGCCGTGTTTCACCACGTTTTCGTTGTATCGGGTATCGCCTGAGATGACGACGCAACGTCCGCCATATTCGATGCGATAGCCGCAGGCCGGCTTGATCGCATCGCCGTGGTCGACCTCAAAGGCGATGACGCGCACGCCGTCGCTTTCGTAGACCACGCCGTCGGCGGCAAATTCCTCGGCGGCAATGGCAATGCCTTCCGCCGGCAATTTTTCGTCTTCGATACGGATTTTGATATCGGCGGCATAAGCGCGCTCGATATTGGATGTCAGGTTGATCGTGCCGATCGGGCCGATCACGCGAAGCGGTACACGGCGCGTGCCGAACCAGGATTCAAGCCAGCCGGTCAACCACAAATCAGGAAAGCCGGACGTGTGATCGGAATGGAAATGCGTAAGGAATACCGGATTGATCTTGCCGATCGGAATCCCAAGCTGGAAAAGCCGCATCGCGACGCCGCGTCCGGTATCGATCAAGAGCTTCTGCTGTCCTGCCTCGATTAATGTGCCCGGTCCGAAGCGGTCAGGGCTTGGTATGGGAACGCCGGTGCCGAGAAGCGTGACGCGAAAATCCGACCTCTCGCTCATTGCTGGATCTTGATCCCGGAGTCTTTGACCACCTGGGCCCAATGCGACATTTCCGATTTGACGAAGTCGCCAAATGCGTCCGGCGTGCCGCCGGCCGGTACGGCGCCGAGATTGCCCAAGGCGGCGCGCACATTCGGTTTGGTCAACGCCGTATTGATCGCCGTATTGAGCGTATTGACGACGTCGCTCGGCGTGCCGGCCTTGACGTCGAAGCCGGTCCAGTCTTCGACGACGAGATCGGGATAGCCTTCTTCGGCGATACTTGGCACATCGGCCAGCGTCGGGACACGCTTCGGCGCCGTCACGGCGAGCGCGCGCAGCTTGCCGGATTTGATCAGATCAACGACCGGCAGCATGGCGACGAACATAAATTGGTTGGTGCCGCTGATCAGGTCGCCGATCGCCTGCGGGAATTGCTGATAAGGCACGTGAATGGCATGCGTGCCGGTGCGCTGTTCGAAAAGTTCGCCGATCAGATGCGCCGGCGTGCCGTAGCCGCCCGAGGAAAACGTCAGTCTGTCGGGCTTGCTTTTGAGGAGCGCCACCAGATCGGACACCGAGTAGACCGGCAGGTTCGGATTGACCACCAGTACATTGTAGGAGACCGCAACTTTGATCAGCGGCATGAAATCGTGGCTGAGATTGAACGGCATGTCCGGAACGAAAGCCGGCGCGGCGGATACCGGCAGGCTCATGGCGTAGATCGAAGAGCCGTCGGCCGGCTGCCGCAAGACTTCGGTGCCGGCAATCGTCATCACCGCGCCGGGCTTGTTTTCGACAACGACGTTCCAATCTTTGTCGGTCGCGAGCTGTTGGGCGATGACGCGGCTGATGATGTCGGGCGGGGTGCTCGGGGCGCTCGGAACGACGATCCGGATCGTGCCCGGCGAAAACGCCTGCGCCAGAACACATGGCGCCGAGCAGAACAGGATGAGCAATAGCATCAGTGGGACGAGATGCTCCCACCGCAGTCGACGCGTCATGTCGATTTCCCCCTAACGCTGCGCTGATATAGGAATGATCGGCCGTATTTCCCAGGATCGGGCCCTAGGCTGGGCTCGAAGTCGGTTCCCCCTAAGGTCGACAACGAGCCCAGACTGGTCGATGTCCGAAGCGTGCTACCCCCATAGCAGCGATTCGAACGGCTGCATCTTTTGCGGGTGTGGTGAAATCCGCTATGAAAAAAGGATGGGGTTCCGTGGTATGGAATGTATCATTCCGCCAGACGGAATAGTTTTATCTCGGCTGCCGGTCGCCCATCGACGGAGCGAGGACGCAAATGTCGCGTTCGGAAACGGTCCGAAGCCTTGAGCGCGGGCTTGCGGTGCTGCAGGCCTTGCACACCAAGCCGGCCTGCTCGTTGCAGGATCTCAACCTGCTCACGCGAATTCCGAAACCCAGCCTGTTACGCATTCTGCGCACACTTGAGCAATCCGGCTGGGCGGCGCGCCGGTTGGCTGACGGCCGCTATCGCGTCGGCACCCATTTCGACCGGGCGGCGCGCCGGCGCGACCGTTACGATCCGGTCGCCGAGGCGGCAGGACCTGTGCTCGAGCGGCTGTGCCGGAGTCTGTCATGGCCGTCGGATCTGATGGTGCCCGCGGGCGATCACATGGAGATCCGCGAGTCGAGCCGCGGCCACAGTCCATTCCTGATCAACCGCGACCAGATCGGACATCCGGTGCCGTGGCTCGCGTCGGCGGTCGGACGCGCTTATCTCGCCTATTGCCCGGACAAAGAGCGCAACCAAATCGTCGCCGCGCTGCGCAAATCCGATCTTCGCGACGATCTTCCGGCGCGCGATCCAAAGCGCGTTGACGAGATCCTTTCGGAAGTTCGTTCGAAAGGCTATGCGACGCGGGATCCGTCGCATACCGGTGGCGCTTACGGAGGGGCGAATTTCGTCGATGGGCTGGCCGCGGTTGCGGTGCCGCTCATAAGCGGTCAGCGCGTCTATGGCGCGATCAATCTGCTATGGATCAAGACTGCATTTCCGATTGATGAATTCGCCAGCGTTCACGTGCCGGCCTTGAAGATGGCGGCGGGTGAAATTGTCGAAGCCATGTCGCGGGAGCAGCGGCGGCAGCGCACGGGTAACCGCGAAGCGTAGAGCGAGAGAGGAAATACATGCGCGCTTATCAATTGCCAAAGGGTGGCGCCGGCGTCGATGCGCTGGTCGAGGTCGAGCGTCCCCAGCCGAAGCCTGCGCACCGCCAGGTTCTGGTCAAGGTCAAAGCCTGTTCGCTCAATTTTCGCGACTTCGCCATCGCGCGCGGCACCTATCGCATGGGGGTTCGCGATAATCTGATCCCGCTGTCCGACGGCGCCGGCGAAGTGGCCGAGATCGGAGCCGCCGTGACACGCGTGAAAGTCGGCGATCACGTTGCCGGCAATTTCTTTCAGCGCTGGCCCGGCGGCGAGCCGTCCGCGGAGTCACACAAGAGCGCGCTCGGCGGCGGCATCGACGGCATGCTGGCCGAATATGTCGTGCTTGAAGAGGACGGCGTCGTGAAAATTCCGGCGCATCTGTCGCTGGAGGAGGGCGCCACATTGCCGTGCGCCGCCGTCACCGTCTGGCACGCCATGATGGAGCACGCCAAGCTCAAGGCCGGCGACACGGTGCTCCTGCAAGGCACCGGCGGCGTCTCGATCTTCGGCCTGCAATTTGCCAAAGCGATGGGCATTCGCGCTGTCATCATCTCTTCGAGCGACGCGAAGCTGACGCGCGCGCAATCGCTCGGCGCCGCGTTCGGCATCAATTACAAGACGACGCCGGATTGGGACAAAGCGGCCATCGAATTCACCGGCGGTGTCGGTGTCGATCACGTGGTCGAAGTCGGCGGGGCGGCGACGCTGACGCGTTCGTTCGGCGCGCTGCGTGCCGGCGGCAAGATCACCTTGATCGGCGGCCTCAGCGGCGGCGCGACCGAACTCAATCCCGGACTGATCTTCTCGCGCCGCGCCAACGTCCAGGGCATTTCCGTGGGCTCGACGCAGATGTTCGAGGCGATGAACCGCGCCGTCGAAGCCAACGCCATCAAGCCGGTGATCGACAAAGTCTTTCCCTTTGCCGAGGCCAAAGCGGCCTATCACCACATGGCGTCAGGCGCCCATTTCGGGAAGATCGTGATCCGCGTCGGCTGACGTTGGGCGGCGCAATGCCGGCTTATAAAATGCGCGCCGCCGTGGCTTTTCTCTTGCGCTTGGCGGTTCCGGATTTGCGCAGAACGGACTGCAAAACCAGGGCGTGGTTCACTTGCGGATCGCGGGCGCCGTAGAGCAGGGTGACCAAGGCGCTTCTGCCGAGCTTGCTCAGTTCGGCAAGCTCGGGATTGCCGCTGAGCTCTTTTTTGTAACGCTTGCCGAATTCGGCGAAACGCTCCGGTCTGTGGCCGAACCACAGCCGCAGCCGCGGGCTCGGCGCTACGTCTTTCATCCAATAATCGAGATGAGCGGTTGTTTTCTTCACGCCGCGCGGCCACAGGCGATCGACCAGAACGCGGATGCCGTCGGAGGATTTGGCCGGCTCGTAAACGCGCTTGATTTGAAACGCCATGGCGGTACTCCACGTCGCATTCACAGAGAAGATAGCCGAGCGTCTGAAAGATGCTATCCTCTGTGGTTGAAGACCGAAAGCACGCAAAAAGGAAGCGCCATGGCCAAGCAACGGATCAGCTATGTCCCCCTCGAGAAGATGGACGCCCGCATGCGCGCCGAGATGGAGCGGTGCCAGCGCGAAGGCACGCCGCGGCCGGAAAGCTCGGCGATCCGGGCGCACGTGCCGTCCTGCTTCTGGTTCTTCGCCGAGTCCTGGCACAACATTTATCGCACCGGCATTCTCGATCATGCCATCAAGGAATTGTGCCGGCTCTATGTGTCGCGCTCCGTCACCTGTGAATATTGCGGCAATCAGCGCTCGGTGAAGGCAGCGGCGAGCGGCGCCTTGATCGAGGACGACGTGCTCGATCTTTTGAATTTCGAGAAATCGACGCGTTACAACGAACGCCAGAAGGCGGCGCTCGCTTACGCCGAGGCCATCGTCTGGCACCTGAATACGGACGATGCCTTCTGGGGGCGCATGCACGGCCAGTTCTCCGAGCCGGAACTGGTCGAGCTCGGCTGCATGATCGGGCTTACGCTCGGTCAGCAAAGCTGGCTGCGGCTTCTCAATATCGAGCATCATGAAGTGATGGCCGGCACCTCGGCTTCCATGGCGCCGGGCTACGAGGACGTCAAACGTCTCAAGGCGACCAAATCGCAGTCCGACTATTGGGCGAAGTCGAGCGCTCAAAAGGCTAATGGCCCATCAGAAAGCGTCGCGTAAGGATCAATCTGCAATGTCGGTAAGTGAAGAAAAGTTGCGGGAGCAGCTCGTCGACTGCACCCGCATGATGGTCATGGCCGAGCTGCTCGATTACAGCGGCCATGTCAGTGCGCGGCTGTCCGGAACCGATCGTTTTCTCATCCCGGCCCGCGACGCGAGCCGCGCCGGCATCACGACCGATGATATTCTGGTCGTCGATCTCAACGGCAAGGTGCTCGACGGCAACGAGCCGTGTCCGGCCGAGACGCAAATCCATGCCGGCGTCTATCGGGCGCGGGATGATGTTGCCGTCGTTGGCCACGGCCATCCGCCGATGTCGACATTGTTCACCGTAGTCGACCGGCCGATGGTCGCGGTGCGCAATTACGGCTATCGCTTCATCGGCACGCCGGTCCATCCGGATCCGACCCATATACGCACCGCGGAGCAGGGTGATGCCGTGGCGCGCACGCTCGGGAAATGCGGTTGCTGCCTGCTGCGCGGCCACGGCAGCGTTGTTGCCGCCAAGACTGTCGCCGAGGTTTTCCTCGACAGCCTGGAAATGGAAGAGAACGCCCGCAGCACGGTTCATGCCGCAAGCCTCGGCCCGCTCAAGCCAATCACGGCGCAGGAGGCCGAGCTCCTCAAGGCAAGCTTTGCCAAAAACGATTTCCGCGCCGCCAAGGTGTGGGACCACTATAAGGAAAAGGCAAAGATCGCCGGTTTGTTTTAGGCCGCCACGGCTATCGCCGATTTTCCCTTAACGCCGGACGAGCTTCCGCCATGCTCCGCACCTCGATCAGGAACAAGATTGTGGGCATCGCCATTGGGCTGATCGTTCTCATGGTGATCACGTCCGCATTGTCGATCGTGATGGCTGGCACGGTCGGTCATCTGCTCGATGAGCTCACCAACAAATATGTTCCTGCCTATGGGAGTCTGGCCCGAGCCGATACGCGTTCGGTCGAACGCGGCTTGGCGCTGCGCCAAATGGTGATTGCCAAGATGCAAAACCCGCCTGACGAGGCGGCCTATGCCGAGCGCTTGAAGTCATTCGAAGAAACGGATCGGCAAATCTATGAAGAGGCTGGAGCGGCGCGCAAGCTGATCAACGCGATTATCGACGATAAAAGTACGCCCTCGGACAATACCGCGCTGGCCCGGCTCGACGACCGGATCGACACCGCGGTCAATGATCTACGCCGCCATTTGAACGAGGACGATACCCAGCTTCTTGAAGACCTCAAGGCGCAGAATTTCGCGGCAGTGCGCGTGAGGCTGGCGCAAGCGGACGAGTTGCGCGGCGAATTCAACAAAAAGCTCGACGACATTCGCTCCGATATGTTGAAGCAAGTCTATGCCAGCGCGGTCACGGTTATCGGCGATCAGCGGCAGGCGATCGTGATCTCGATCATCGTTACGGCGCTTGCTGCTATGCTCGGTTTCGTTTTTGCGTTCCTGGTCAGCGGCGGCATCACGCGGCCAGTGCGTCTGCTGCTTGCCGGTACCCGCGAGGTCGAGGCTGGCCGCCTTGACGGATCGATCGCAGTGACGACGCATGACGAGATCGGCCAATTGTCGACGGCGTTCAATCGCATGGTCGAGCAATTGCGCCACAAGAAGCAGATCCAGGAGACTTTCGGCCGCTATATCGACCCGCGCATCGTCGCGGGCCTGATCGATCAGCGCGGATTGGCCGCCACTGAAGGTCAGCGCAGGGTCATGACCGTGATGTTTTGCGACATGAAGGGCTTCACCGCGCTGAGCGAAGGCATGACGCCGCAGGGTTTGGTCAGGATCATGAACCATTACCTGACGACGATGTCGGAGCCGATCCACAACAATCGCGGCATCATCGACAAATATATCGGCGACGCGATCATGGCCTATTGGGGCCCGCCCTTCATCGATGCCGATGACCAGGCGCGCTTTGCCTGTCTTGCCGCGGTCGACATGATCGGCCGCATCGGGACACTGCGGAAAGAGCTGCCGGAACTGCTCGGTGTGCGCGCCATACCGGCGGAATGCGACTTGCGCATCGGCATCGCGACTGGCGAAGCGCTCGTCGGCAGCATCGGCTCGGAATTCATGATGAGCTATACCGTGATGGGCGACACCGTGAATCTGGCATCGCGTCTCGAAACGGCGAACAAGCTCTACGGCACCCACGCCCTGATTGCGGAAGACACGGTGAGCAAGGCCGGTCCCGATATTGAATTCCGCGAAGTAGATCGCCTGATCGTTGTCGGGCAGAGCCGTCCGCAAGTGGTGTTTGAGCTGATGGGCCGCAAGGGCGAACTGACGCCGAGACAATCTCTGCTGCGCACGCATTACGCCGAAGGGCTTGCGGCCTATCGCGCCTCCCGCTGGGACGAGGCGCGGAATGCATTCAAGGCGGCGCTCGACGCCGAGCCGGGCGACGGCCCCGCCGCGGCGCTGTTGAGCCGCATCGAAGATTTACAAAAGAATCCGCCGGCCGGCTGGGACGGTGCCTGGCGCCTCGATAATAAATGATCCGGACGGGCTCACGCCTATCTTTGTATCCATCCGCCGATTGAGCAGTCGCGCAAAATCAAACCATGAAAATCACCGCCGTCGCGCCGTTCCATATCAGCGTGCCTTATGATTTCGGCAACGCCGCGCAGAATGTGGCCGCGGTGCAGTGGCCGACAATGGAGACGCTGTTCGTCAAGGTGACGACCGATGAAGGGCTGGTCGGGTGGGGCGAGGGCTTTGGGCTTGCGGCCTGCGGCGTCACCAAAGTTGCGGTGGAGAGAGCGATCGCACCGCTCGCGATCGGGCGCGATCCGACCGACATTGCCGCGCTGACCAAAGAGGTCGCTTATCGGCAGCGCAGCTTCGGGCGTAACGGGCCGAACACGTTTGCGCTGTCGGCGCTCGACATCGCGCTGTGGGACATTGCCGGCAAGCGCGCGGGCCTGCCGCTTTATCGCCTGCTCGGCGGCACCGAAACCGTCGAGCGCCTGCCGGCCTATGCGAGCCTGCTGCGCTACGGCAATGCCGATATCGTCCGGCGGAACAGCGCCGAGGCCGTCGCGCGCTGCTATACCAGCGTCAAGCTTCATGAAATCGGCGCGGCGGAAATCGCCGCCGCGCGCGAAGCGATCGGGCCGGACACCGTGCTCACCGTCGACGCCAGTTGCGCCTGGACGCTGCCGCAAGCCATCGACATGGCGAAGCGGCTCAAGCCCTGCAATCTCACGTGGCTCGAAGAGCCGCTTTGGCCGCCCGAGGACTATGCCGGCCTGGCGCGCTTGAAGACCGAAGGCGCAGGCACCGCCATCGCGGCCGGCGAAAACGCCGGCACGCTCGCTGATATCGCGCAATTCCTTGACACCGCCCACATCGATTACATTCAGCCGAGCGTCACCAAGATCGGCGGCATCAGTGCGATGATCAAGGTCGCCGAAATGGCGCGCCGCGCCGGAGCCAAAATCGCGCCGCACTCGCCGTATTTCGGCCCCGGCCTGATCGCGACGATCCATTTTGCCGCGAGTCTTCCCGGGCGGCCGGTGATCGAGCGCTACTATGTCGATCTGGAAGCAAGCCCGCTCGGCGATCTAGTGGAAGCGCCCGGCGGCTTCATGCGCGTTCCGAACGGCCCAGGCCTCGGCATCGAAGTCGACGAAACGGTTCTAAGAAAATATCGCGCGAGCTGACGCCATTCGACGGTGCGGTTTTATTGCGGACAAACCGAGCCGGTCTGTATCCAGGCTTTGATGAGCGCGCCCAATTGCGCTTGCGTGCCGGGAGCTGACGCACGGCCAAATCCGGGCGCCCAAGCCCAGCCGACGAGCGAGTCGGTCGCGATATGGGTCGCAACGTCGTCGAGCGATCGGCCGCCGTTGCGCGCCGGATCTTTAAGCTGCGCGCAAATCTCCCCCGCCGTCTTGTTCTGCCAAGCCATCTCTCGCGGCGCCAAATGCCAATGCGCATGGCCTGGCATGCCGGCGGGATCGAAATTGGCGTCCTGGTGGCACATGGAGCAACGCATGGCCGCCGTGCCGAAACCGTCGCTACCGCGCGCGACCGGCGGTTGATGCAGCCGTTGCGCGTCGCCCTGCAGCGGCCGGTCGCCGGCTGGATGACAATTCACGCAGCGCGGCGACGACAGCACCTTGTCGGCTTCCGTGAACAAGGCCGCCGACTGCGCCGCCGGGTCGCTCAGATTAGAAAAGCTATCCGGCGCTGCCAACGTCGTAGGCGCGTCCGCGGAATTTACGCCTGTCACCGATATCGGTATCAGCGCCACTATCAGCAAAGCACACAATGCCGTGCGGTTGGCCGTTTGCTTAACTGAGTTCATGATCGATGTCTCCCGGCACCAAAAAATAGTGCTAGCTCAGATAGCGCTTTGGATCGGACAGAATCACGTCGCGCACAGCCTCGTGATATTTGACATAGCCGGTGCAGCGGCAGAGATGGCCGTCAAGAGCTTCCAGGATCGTCTTGTCGAGGTCGGCGCGTGGCACTTGCGTTTTCGCCAAGCGCTCCAGCAATACTTGGCCTTCGTTCAAAAATCCGGCCGTGCAGTAGCCGCATTGAAACGAGAAATGTTCAATGAACGCCTTTTGCAGCACGGAGAGCTGCCCGTTCTGCGCATGTCCCTCGACAGTGCGGATCGACTTGCCGGCGAAGCTTGCCGCGGGGATGACACAGGTCGGACTGGTCTCACTCGTGCCATCGGGATTGTCGACGATCACCGCGCAACTCAGGCATTGCGCGCGTCCGCAGCCGAATTTTGTGCCGGTCAATCCTAGATATTCGCGCAGGAAATCGTTCATCGACAATTCATCGCGAACCTCGATCGGCCCGTAAGCCTTGCCGTTGATCGTTACGCTCATCGCGTTCACTGGAGCACTCCCTTGATCATGGCCTGAGTGACTGGCAAGGATTGGAAGCGGTGACCGGTCGCGTCGTAAATCGCGTTGAGGAGTGCCGGGACAATCGGAATCATCACGACTTCCGCCATGCCCTTTGGCGGGTCGTTCGCTGTGAGCGCGGGCAGCACTTCGATTTCCAGATCGTTCAGCGGCAGATCGGAGGCGCGAGCGATCACGTAGTCGCCGAGATTCCATTTGCCGTTGCCGGGACCGTCTTCATAGAGCGGCAGCGATTCCAGCAAGGCGTAGCCGACGCCCATGGCGAAGCCGCCCTGCGCCTGGCCGCGCACGACCTCCGGCACGAGTGGCTGACCGCATTCGAGAACAGTGTATGCCTTGGCAATGCGTAGCGCGCCGGTGGCGCGCTCGATCTCGACACGGACCAGCGTGCCGCACGGCGACGTGTAGGTGGGGCCAGATCGGTTGAAGTCCGTGGGCGGAAATTTAACGTTGGTGCGATCGAGGCGAACGAATTTGCCGGCACCTTTGCGCAGGGCCAGCGCGTCGATGTCGCCGGTCCACGGCTGTCCGGAAATCGCGAAGGTCGCTTGCGACCACGCCCAGCGGTTAAAGGCGTGTGCCATCGCCCCGGTGACGCCGTTGCGTGCATGCGCCTTCGCGGCCACCGCCGGCAATGCGAGCGGCGCCAGTCCCGGCATGACCAGCTGCCCGTCTTTCCAGCGCGCCGCCTGCCATTCCTTGGCCTTTGGATCGGTCGGCGCGATGCTCCATAATTCCAGCGCCGCCGGCCACAACCCGAACCGGAATATGACGCGCGCTGCTTCGGCCGCCGCATGTGTCCCGACATGGGCGCCGCTCGAGGCAGCCGTCGCCGAACTGACCGACGGCACCCAGCGTGGATTGCGTTGCGCGGCGCTCTGTGTCGCCTGGTCCATCGTGAAGGAGTTGCCGGAGGTCACCAGTGCGAGCGGACCGAACGTGCCGACTTGCATGACCGCGACTTCGTCGGCGACGCCACCCAGATAGGCCGCGACCCGATTGGCGATCGCCGTCGCGATGCCGTTGCCCATCTCGCAGCCATCGCAATGGATGGCAATCCGGCCGTCCGGATCGATCTCCACCGTCGAGATCGAGGAGTCGCCTCCGGTGCCGTAATTCTTGGTGACGCAAGCGACGCCCGTGCCCACGAGTGTCTCCACTGAGGCGCGGGCTTTCTCAGCGGCCCGCTGCTGCCAGATCTGATGTTGCTCCAGCTTGTCCAGGATCTCGAGCGCGCGGATCGGGACGCTGTACGCGTTTCCCGCCATGATCCGGCCGCCGTTCTTGAGCGCGTTGCGTCGCCGGAATTCGATGGGGTCGAGCGGCAGGGCCGAGCAAACTTCATCGACCAATGTCTCCAGTGCCGTCATTGTCTGCAGCGTTCCATAGCCGCGCATCGAGCCCGCGGTCACGGCGCGCGAGTGGAGCGCGACCGTGGTCACGTCGACTTTCGGAACGTCGTAGATGCCGATCGCGCCATTGGCGCCGACGGTCGCTACGCTGGGCGAGAAATTGGTGAGGCCGCCGCCATCCAGAATGTGGTCGGCGGCGAAGGCGACAACCTTGCCGCTGGCCCGATCGACCCCGATTTGCGTGCGCATCTTGAAGGCGTGCCGTTTGATGCCGCCCTGGAACTGCTGATAGCGATCTTGAGCGAGGCGGACCGGACGGCCGGGCAGGAACATCGCCGCCAGCGCGACGTAGAGCGGGAACGGCGTATGGTCGCGTCCGCCGAAGCCGCCGCCGACATAGGCGAAATAAGTGTTGATGCGCGCCGGCTTAAAGCCGGCACTGGCTTCGCCCAGAAGGTACGCGACCGATTCCGCGGCCTCGTATGGAGACTGCACCCCGACCACGAGTTCGAGGGATTTGCGGCTCACATCGTACCAAGCGATGCCGCCCTCTGGCTCGAGAAACATGGGATCGACGGATTGGGTCTCGAATTCGCGATCCAGCACCAGAACGGCCGGATTGCTCGCCGCAAGTTCCGCGCGGATCTTCTCGCCATGGGTTGCGGCTTCGGCGTAGGAGCGCCCGGTCGGAATCGGGAGCCGGGTCCATATCGGGATCCCGCTGTCCTGGAAACGTCCGGGACTGACCCAGCCGTTCTTGACCGGCGAGCAAATATCGGGCGCGTCAGGGGTTGGGCCGGCCACACGGGTGAAACGAAATGCGCCGTAGTTAGGGGCCGCGACGGGACCGGTTTCCTCGCCGAACTGCAGGAATTTTCCGTCGCGTAGCGCGAGCCGCGCCTGATCGAAGGCGTCGAACTGCTCGAAGATCAGCAGCGCCACCGGCTGGCCGAGATACAGCGGTGTTTTGCCGGCCGGACAGAACAGATCGCCGGTATAGAACTCAGGCACGCGAGTGCCGGCGTGCGCCAGATCGGCGGCCGTAACCACCTGCGACGGTTTGAGATTGCCGCTCAAGCGCGACAGATCGATTCCGGTAAAGACGTGTGTGGCATCGTTGGCGCGGAGGAGCATGGCGTGCGACGTATTTGCAGGCCAACCGGGAAGATCGGACGCACGAAAATCCGATGCGTAGAGCTTGGTACCGGTGACTTTGGCCGGGCCGTCGATGCGTCCCGCGCCGCTCGCCGCCGGGTTCCAATTCTGACGTCCCGGCAGCGTCTCGCGCGTATCGAACCCGGGCGTTTCAGACTCAGCGGCCACCGCGCGCGACAGGCTCAGCGCGATGCCGCTTGACGTTGCCAATGTGACAAAGCGACGTCGAGAAATCGCCATTTCCCGTCACCTTTCATCGTCGGCCGGCACATATTGCCGTTGCACCGCCGATTAGATTTTTCGCTTGAGCATGATCTTTTCCGAAAACCGGTTTCCACTTTTCGGGATCATGCTCTAATGAAGATCGGCAATCGACGCCGGACCGGGTCCAGGCGTGACCAAAGTCGGCCATTGCTTCGAGCCGAACGGCACGGCCGGCGGCAGAAACGGCGCCATGCCGCGCTTATTGTCTTCCGCGATGATCGCGGTGCGCGCGTCGCCGCCCATCAGCTCGTAGTCCATGAGATGATAATTGGCGAAGAACAGGGCGCCGACCGAACGATCGGCGATGATGCGCGTCAGCGAGTCCAGCATATCCTCAGGCGTCGTGGTGAACGAGATCGTCTCGATCAGGAGGAGCCGGTCATTGATGGCGTCGGGGCCGAAGAATTGCGCCAAGACGCTGAACAGGACGTTGTTCTGCCGCGCGACATAGATCGTGTTGCTCGCGGCATAGGTCTTGTCCCAATCGCTGCCGAGCATCTTCTTCCAGTCGCCGATGACCGTCATCCAATGCGCGACTTGGGTCTGCGCCGCCCAAGTGATGTTGAGCTTCAAATAGGGGCCCTGCTTTTGCGAGAACGCTTTGAGCGCATCGAACGAGATCGCGCCCTTGGCGAGGCACGCATCCATGAACGCGATGTTGTTCCCAAGAATCGTCTTGTTGTTGGCCTTCCACTCCTGCGGCATCGGCGTCGCGTCGAGGCCGTCCAGCGCCGACTGCATGCGGCTGCGATAGGCCAGCATCGCGCCGCGCCACGACTGATCGGAGGGATTATCCAGATAAGGCCCCACCACCTCGGCCAGCGCCATCGTGCTGTGGCCGACGGATTTCAGGAGCTGATAAACGACCGGCACCGACTGCGCCTCGAGCGGCGGCTGGCCGGGCCGATAGAGAATGAAACGGCCGCCGGCGCCGGAAAACAGGCCGAGGATGACGGGATGCTGCGCGAGAATGTTCTTTTGAAATATCTTTGCCGCGTCGCCATAGAGATCGAACATGGCGGTGTTGAGCACGAGCACGTTTTGCGTTGCGACGTCGGCGGGACTGGACGTGGTGTGTCCAGAAATCGGCCGCATGTAATCGGGCAGATCTTGGGCTTGCGCCATTCCCACCGCGCCCGCAAGCGCAATCGACGCCAAGGTCGTACCGACGAGGCGTTTTGGAAGAGAACGGCGTCGCATTGCACTTCTCCCGGAGAATCAATGCAGCATGCGCGACGCTAACACTTTCACGGAGGAACAACCACGCGGCGAACCCGTGGCCCGTCGCGCGTAGTTGCTGAGCACTTGATGAGAAATGTCAAAGGCGACGGACGAGGACGGTCAGTCCGCAGAGGAAACTACATATTAGAGACGAATGGTGGGCGCTGTAGGGATTGAACCTACGACCTCTCCCGTGTGAAGGGAACGCTCTCCCGCTGAGCTAAGCGCCCGTATCGGCGGCGGTGCTGATGGATATATCACGAAATCGATATATCGGCCCAAATGAGCCAGCCAATGTCCGGATCGGCCGCGATTTAAGGTACGGCCGATGACCTGTCAAGAAAACTAGTTCGACGCGACGCGCGAGGCCGTGGTCTGCAAGGCGCGGATGCGGTCGGCGAGCGTGTTCTTGTTCTCACCGTTGTCGCCGCCTTCCGCCGCCGTCTCGCCGCCTTTATTGGCGGCGCCGCGGCCGGCGCTCGAAGCTTCGGCGAGCAGCGACTCGATCGGCGAGCCCGGGCCTTCGAGCGTCGCCGTCAGACGCGCCACTTCGGCGGCGACATCATTGATGCGTTCGCGCAGCAGCGCGTTCTCGACGCGCTCCGCCGCCCAGGTCGATTCCGCGTCGCGCTTCATGGTGCCGATCTCGCGCTGCAATTTAGCGCGCTCTTCGACCGCGGCGGCAAGCTGGGCCTCGAGCTGGGCGATGTCGCCGCGGAAGCGATCGACGGCGCTCGAGCTGCGGTTGCCCGTCGTCGACAGTTCGGCGCGCAGATCGCCTTCGACTTTCCGCGCCGCTTCAAGCTCATGCCGCATGCGATCGAGCTGATAGTCGCGGTCGGCGAGCATGCGGCCCTGTTCGTTAAGCCGGCTTTCGAGATCCTCCGCGCGGCGGCTGAGCAATTCGGCTTCGGTCGTCTGCACGAAGAGCTGGCGTTCGAGGTCGGTGGTGCGGGTGCCGAGATCGCCGAGCTTACCGCGCGCCGCCGTCAGATCGCCGGCCACCGCTTGCGAATCGGCGCGTTCGCGCGTCAGCCGCTGCTCGGTTTCCGCGACCGAACGTTCATAATCGGCGACACTGATCTTCATCGCCTCGACCTGGGTGCGGAACGCCGAGATTTCGGTGCGCTGGCTGTCGGCGACCAAAGTCTGCTCGCCAAGCTCGCCGAGAAGCTTGTTCAGCTCCGCTTCCTTGTCGGCGAGGTGCCGTTCGGCCTCGCGCAAGGATCCGGACTTGATCTCGAATTCTTCTTCGGTTGCGCGCAATTGCTCGCGCAGCGTCTTGTCGCGGGCTTCCAGCGCGAAGATCGTCGCGGTTTTTTCGCCGAGTTCTTTCTTGAGCTGATTGATGGCGTCGGTCTTCTTGCCGAGTTCCGCCAGTTGCGAGGTGGTCTTGGCCTTCATCTTCTCGACGCTCATTTCGAGCCGTCGGGTCGACATCGCGAATTCGGCGCGCAGCTGGTCCTTGTCGGCGCGGATTTCTGCGATCGAGAGCGGGGTCGCTGCTTCGAGCCGCTTCATCGTCAGACGGACGGCGCGGTTGTGAACCAGGGGTACGAATAACAGGCAAAGCAGAGCCGCAACCAGGAAGCCGATCCCGAAATACATGACCGGTTCGATCATGACTCTACGCCTCCAACCCCCACCGCCGCCGCAGCATCATGCCACGCAGCTTGGCACCGCACCACTTTGGCTGAAGATTAACCTAAACCGACTTGATCCGCCGCGCCAAGCATTGATAGCGAATACGTCCGGCGCGAGGCGCCGGATCAGAACGGATTCCAGGTCGGACGCTCGGTGAATTTGAGATAGCCGAGATTGGCGCCCAGCCGGAACCCGACGCCGGAACGGATCGGCACCAGCACGATATTATTCGAGGTGAGCGCCGTCATGCCGAACCCGCCTATGAAATAGGCCGATCCGTTGATGCCGCCGAAGCGGTCGAAGATCGCCTCGGTGCGCGGCAGGTTATAGACCAGCATCATGGTACGGGCGCCGTCGGCGCCGGCGTCGAAGCCGACGCTCGGGCCCTGCCAGAACACCCGCAAATCGCCGGCGTTCTTGGTGTAAAGCGTGCCGTCGCCGTAGCGCAGGCCGCCGACAAAGGCGCCGCCGGCTTCCTCGCCGAGCACATAGCCGTTGGGCTGGCCCCATTGGCTCGCCGCCTTCTCGACAACCATGGCAAGCCCGCGCGAGACGCCGCCGAAGAAGCGATGTCCGGCATCGATCAGTTCGTTCGACGAGTACTGGTTGGTTGGCGCCGGCTGCGGCGGCGCCTCCTGCATGGTCTGGTTAGGCGGCGGCTGTGGAGGAACCTGGGCAGGGGGAACCTGAGCAGAGGGGACCTGGGTCGGCGGCGGTAGCGGCTGCTGCGATACGGGCGGCGCGGCGTATTGCGCCACGGCCGGCCCGGTCAGAAGCGCAATTACCGCGGCGATCCGCAAGGCGGAATTTGCGCCGCGTTTCATGCCGAGTTTCATGGCCTGTTCCCCGCTTAACCCCTTGCTCACGCGATCGATCTAACGTGAGGCCGAATCGTCCCGAATCATTCGAGCTTTTGCCCAGACTATGACGGCAGCACGGCAGAAGAGAAAGCGATACTGCTTCAGTTTTGCGGCCATTGCTGGGCTATCGGCCTATGCCGGTTTGACTTTCATTTTGGCTGCCGGACCCGGCGCCTCGGCCGGCGAACGGATTGTGGTCGATTGGCATACCGGGCTTGCCATCGACGGCTACGACCCGGTCGCTTTTTTCACCGACGGCAAGCCGGTGCAAGGCAGCGCGGATCTCGAATTGCGCAGGGACGGCGTGATTTGGCGCTTCACCAATGTCGGTAACCGCGCGGCATTTGCCGCCGCGCCGAATGTCTATATGCCGCAATATGGTGGCTACGACCCTGTTGGCGTGGCGCGGGGGCTCGCAGTCGCGGGCAGTCCCAGTATGTGGCTGATCCAAGGTCAGCGTCTGTTTCTGTTTTATGACAACGCGCGCCGCCAGAAATTCGCCAACGACCCGAGTCGCGTGACGGCGTCCGCCGATCGCAAATGGCCGGAAGTGCAGCGCACGCTCACGCCGTAATTCTTACACCGGCGTCCGATCGCCCCAGGCGAGGAAAGCCGGGACCAAGAGTTCCGGACTGCCATAGGCCAGCGGCGCGCCATCCGGCGCAGTGACTTTGCCGCCTGCGGCAACAAGTACGGCGTGTCCGGCGGCGATGTCCCAGTCGTGGGTCGGCGCGAGCCGCGCATAGAGGTCGGCTGCGCCTTCGGCCAAGCGGCAGAACTTCACTGAAGAACCGCACTGCACCAGCTCGGCGTGCGGAAATTGCCCGATATAGGCCTTGGTCCGTTCCTCGAGATGCGACCGGCTGACCATGATCAGGAACTCGCGGCCGGGTCGCGGACGGGTGTGGATCGCGCCGGGCGCGATCGTGCCACCCACAATCGGCAGGCGTTGCGCGCCGCGGCCGACGATGCCGCGCCAGGCCGTTCTAGCCGCCGGTGCAGCGACGATGCCCAGCAGCGGCACGCCGCCGGTCACCACCGCGATATTGACGGTGTATTCGTCGCGGCCGGAGATGAATTCCTTGGTCCCATCGAGCGGATCGACCAGAAAGTAGCTGCTGCTGGCCGCCGTCTGCGGTCGGTCGGTCTGCTCTTCCGAAACGATCGGCACCGCTGGCGCGAGCCGCTTGAGACCGGCGCAGATCACGGCCTCTGAAGCCTCATCCGCCGCCGTCACCGGAGAGCCGTCGTCCTTGCGCCGGATATCGGCGCTGCCGGCCACCTCCAGGATCGCCTTGCTCGCCAGCACCGCGATGTCGGTCAGCGCATCGATCATTTCCGCGCAGGCAGCGGCATCCAACGTGGGCAAGAGGGGCTCCTGATGACGGTTTTGAGGACCGGAGCGAGGAACGGCAAAGGGCAGGGGGTGTAACACGCTCCGCCAGCAAGCGCACGATTGCCGAATCGCGCGCGCTGTGACACGGACGAGGCCCTTATCGCGCTGCAGCGGAGACCCGCATGTCCGCCCCCGAGTCAGCTTCCGCGTCCGGTTCCGCCACGAGTGCTGCCAGTCTTGGCGCGCTCGACCTTGCGGCGCTGCTGTGTTCCCGCGTCTGCCACGACCTGATCAGCCCGGTCGGCGCCATCGTCAACGGGCTCGAGGTCCTGGAAGAGGACAAGGACGAGGAAACCAAGACCTTCGCGCTCGATCTGATCAAGAAAAGCGCGCAACAAGCCTCCGCCAAGCTGCAATTCTGCCGGCTCGCCTTCGGCGCCGCGGGTTCGGCCGGTGCGCAGATCGAAACCGGCGATGCCGAGCGGGTGGCGCGTGGTCTCATCGAGGACGGCAAGACCACGATCGCCTGGAATCTGCCGCGTGAACTTGTCGCCAAAAACCGCGTAAAACTGCTGCTGAACATGCTGGTGATCGCCGGCGGCGCGATTCCCAGGGGCGGTACGCTGACGGTTGATGCGGCCGATGGCGGCTACCGAATTGTCGCGTCCGGCCTCAATGCGCGGCTCACCGCGGCGACCGCCGAGCTTATTGGCGGCGCGTCCGGCCACACGGTCGACGCGCATGCCATCCAGCCGGTTTATACGGGAATTTTGGCCCGGGACTGCGGATTGACCCTTACCGCCGCGCCCGAAGGCGAAACCGTGGTCATAACGGCCCGTTAGGCTGGCTTCTTCACGGCGGCGCAGCGCCATTTATCCTGGTTATCCTTCGGTTTTTGCAACCGAAATTAAACCCTTTGGCAACACACTACGGCCGTCCGATCAGGCTGTCGCGCCTGGCGACGACAGCGCGCGCCCGGCGCGCGGGGTTGAGTGAAAACACGTTGTGGGCTGCGCCGGCGGGATCCGCGCCGGGGCCGACGAGGCGCGTTGTATGGACGAGTTGCTGCGGGATTTCCTGACCGAAACCGGCGAGAGTCTGGATCGCGTCGACGCCGAGCTCGTGCGTTTCGAGCAAGAGCCGAACAACGGCCAGATCCTGAGCAACATCTTTCGCCTGGTCCACACCATCAAAGGCACTTGCGGATTTCTCGCTCTGTCGCGGCTCGAGCGACTGACCCACGCCGCCGAGACGCTGATGGGCAGGTTCCGCGACGGCATGCCGGTCACCGCCGACGCCGTGACCCTCATTCTGTCCACGCTCGACCGCGTCAAATCGATCCTCGACGGCATCGAAACCCTGGAGCATGAGCCCGAGGGCGACGACAGCGATCTCATCGGGCGGCTGGGCGCCATGGCGCGTGGCGAGCAGGTTCCGCGCGAACAGATGCCGCCGCCGGCTGCGGCGCCTTCGCCCGGCGGGAAGGATCTTAATTCGCCGGCGGCAGACGCCGCGGAGAAGCGTGCGGAAGCTCCGGAAAAAGCCGCCAGCGAGGCCGCCGACAAGCTTGCCAACCATTCCATCCGCGTCAGCGTCGATACGCTCGATTATCTGATGACGACGGTGTCGGAACTCGTGCTGACCCGCAATCAGCTTCTCGAAATCGTCCGGCGCCACGAGGATTCCGACTTCAAAGTGCCGCTGCAGCGGCTCTCCAACGTCACCGCCGAGCTGCAGGAAGGCGTGATGAAGACGCGCATGCAGCCAATCGGCAATGCGTGGCAGAAACTACCCCGCATCGTGCGCGACCTGTCCGCGGAGCTCGGCAAATCCATCGAGCTCGAAATGCATGGCGCCGAGACCGAACTCGACCGGCAGGTGCTGGAACTCGTCAAAGATCCGCTCACGCATCTGGTGCGCAACTGCGCCGATCACGGCATCGAGCGCCCGGCCGAACGCGTGGCAGCCGGCAAGCCGCAGCACGGCACAATCCGGCTTACCGCCTGCCATCAAGGCGGTCACATTATTATCGAGATCGCCGACGACGGCCGCGGCCTCGACACCGCGCGTATCAAGGCCAAGGCGCTCGATCTCGGGCTCGCGACCGAAGCCGATCTCGCGGCCAAGTCCGCGGCCGAAATCTGCAATTTCATTTTCGCGCCCGGCTTCTCCACGGCAAGCGAAGTGACCAGCATTTCCGGCCGCGGCGTCGGCATGGATGTCGTGCGCAGCAATATCGAGCAGATCGGGGGCACCGTCGATCTGAAATCGGCGTCCGGCAAGGGCGCCGCCTTCACCATCAAGATCCCGCTGACGCTCGCCATCGTCTCCGCGCTCATCGTCGAGGCGGGCGGCGAACGCTTCGCCATTCCGCAGCTTTCGGTGCTCGAACTCGTGCGCGCCGGCGGCGGCGAGCATCGCATCGAGCGGATCAAGGACACGCCGGTCTTGCGGCTGCGCAACACGCTGTTGCCGCTGCTCTATCTCAAGGAAATCCTGCGGCTAGGCGACGGCGGCAGCGACGATGGCTTTGTCGTGGTCACCCAGGTCGGCAACCAGATATTCGGCATTGTGGTCGATGGCGTGTTTCACACCGAAGAAATCGTCATCAAGCCGATGTCGTCGAAGTTGCGGCACATTCCGGTGTTTTCCGGCACCACCATCCTCGGCGACGGCTCGGTGATCATGATCCTCGACCCGAACGGAGTGGCGCAATCGCTCGGCCGCGCCGCGCAGGCGCAGGCCGAAGCCAATACGCGGCGCGAAGACGAAGATACGGCGAGTGAGGATACCGTGTCGCTTCTGGTGTTCCGCGCCGGTTCGCAGCGGCCGAAGGCGGTGCCGCTGTCGCTGGTGACGCGGCTCGAAGAAATCGATTGCCAGCGCATCGAAATCTCCGACGGGCGGTGCCTGGTGCAATATCGCGAGCAATTGATGCCGCTGTTGCGCGTTGACGACGAAACCGGCCTGAAGAAAGAGGGCTCGCAGCCGATCCTGGTATTCTCCGATCGCGGCCGCTCGATGGGGCTGGCGGTCGACGAGATCATCGACATCGTCGAAGACAAACTGGATATCGAAGTCGCGGGCCATCGTCCGGGCGTGCTCGGCTACGCCGTCGTGAAAGGCAATACGACCGAGATCATCGATGTCGGTCACTTCCTGCCGCAGGCCTTTGCCGACTGGTTCCGCCGTCGCGACAGCGCGGCCGGTCGGCGGGCGCACACCGTGCTCCTGGTCGACGACTCCGCGTTTTTCCGCGACATGCTGGCGCCGCTGATCAAGGCTGCGGGTTATCATGTCGTCACCGTCGGCTCGGCCGTTGGCGCGCTCGAGGCTCTGCAGTCCGGCACGCAATTCGACCTCGTCGTCACCGATATCGAGATGCCGGACATGGACGGTTTCGCGCTGGCTGAGGCCATGCGCGGCATGCCGAAGGTTTCGGACCTGCCGATCATTGCGCTGTCCGCCATGGTCTCGAGCGAGACGATCGAGCGCGGCCGCGCGGTGGGCTTCCACGATTTCGTCGCCAAGTTCGATCGCGCCGGACTGATCGCGGCGATCAAGGAACAAAGCGCCGACGTCAACGAGGCTGCGTGACCGCGATGAACGACAACGCCAAGCTCAGCGAGTACGTCACTTTCACCACCGCCGGCCAGTTGTTCGGGCTGCCGATCGGGCGGGTGCAGGACGTGTTCAAGCCGTCGCGGATCACCCGTGTGCCGCTCGCCGGGCCTGAAATCGCCGGCGTGCTCAATCTGCGCGGACGCATCGTCACGGCGATCCGTCTGAGCAACCGGCTCGATCTGGAATCGACCGATGGCGACAATCCGCAAAAAAAGCCGCCAATGGCGATTGGCATCGAATGCGGGGCAGAATCGTTTGGTCTTCTGGTCGATGTCGTGGGCGAAGTGCTCAAGCTGCCGGAGGCCGAGCTCGAGGCCAATCCGATCAATCTCGACCGCAAACTCGCGCGCGTGTCGGACGGCGTATTCCGGCTCGACGGGCAGCTCCTCGTCGTGCTCGACGTCGACCGCGTACTCGACTTTGGCGCCGAGGCGGTGGCGGCATGATCATGCGTGGAATCGGTGGGACCGCAAGTGGAAGTCACAATAGCTTCGCCCGATTTTCGGGGAGAGTGAGGACAAAATGAAGACGTGTTTGGTTGTCGACGACTCGAGCGTCATCCGCAAAGTGGCGCGCCGCATCCTTGAAGGGCTCGATTTCCAGATTTCAGAAGCCGAGAACGGCGAAGAAGCGATCGAGACCTGCAAGAACCAATTGCCGGATGCGATCCTCCTCGATTGGAACATGCCGAAAATGGACGGTTATGATTTCCTGCGGGTGCTGCGCCGGTTGCCCGGTGGCGACAAGCCTAAGGTGGTGTTCTGCACCACCGAGAACGACGTCGCCCACATTGCCCGCGCCCTGCATGCCGGCGCCAACGAATACATCATGAAGCCGTTCGACAAGGACATTGTCGAAGCGAAGTTTCAGGAAGTCGGGCTTATCTGAGCTCGTATCCGTGTGAGCGTATTGCGTTGGTGAAATTCGAGTGCGGAAAGTCTCAGTAGCATGAGTAACGTTCTCGCAGCCGGGCATCCTGCGGCAAGTCTCTCCATGAATACGGCGCCGGCAACGGACAAGCCGGCCCGCGTTGTCGTCGTGGACGATGCCGTCGTCGTGCGCAGCCTGTTGGCGCGCTGGATCGATGCCGAGCCGGATTTGCATGTCGTCGCCTCGCTGCCGACCGGGCGCGAGGCGGTCGCCTGGTTCGATAAGAACGACGCCGATGTCGTTTTGCTCGATATCGAGATGCCGGATCTCGACGGCATTTCGGCGCTGCCGCTCCTGCTGCAAAGGAAGCGCGACCTCGCCGTCATCATGGTTTCGACCTTCACGCGCCGCAGCGCCGAGATCAGCCTGCGCGCACTGGCGCTCGGCGCCGCCGACTATATTCCGAAGCCGGAAAGCACGCGTGAAGTCACGACCTCGGTGTCGTTCCGCCGCGAGCTTTTGGATAAGGTTCGTGCGCTCGGTCATCGGCGTCGCGCCTCCGCGCGTGTCCAGGCTCCGGCTTTGGTGCCGTTGCCCGAGCCGGTTGCGCCGCCACCTGGCGAACCGCATCCCGCGCCGCGGATGCCTAAGAGCGCCGCGCCGGAACTCCTTCACGCTCACGACCACGCGTCGATCCAGTTGCGGCCGTTCGCGTTGACGCCGCCGCGCGCGCTGTTGATCGGCTCCTCGACCGGCGGCCCGCAGGCGCTCACGGTGCTGATCGAAAAGCTTCCAAGCGCCATCGATCGGGCGCCGGTTCTGATCACTCAGCACATGCCGGCGACCTTCACGACCGTCATGGCCGAGCATCTGTCACGGGTCGGCGGCCGCGGCGCGCACGAAGCCGAGGACGGTGAGCCGGTCCTGGCCGGCGGCATTTATATCGCGCCGGGCGGCCGCCATATGCGTGTTGTCCGCAACGGCGACGCCGTACGGATCGCCATCGGCGACGATGAGCCGATCCATTTCTGTAAGCCTGCGGTCGACGCCCTGTTCAGCTCGGCGGCGGCGGTATGGGGCCCTTCGAGTCTTGCGCTCGTCCTCACCGGAATGGGCGCGGACGGCACACTTGGTGCGGCCGACATCGTTGCCGCCGGCGGCAGCATCATCGCCCAGGACGAGGCCACGAGCGTGGTTTGGGGCATGCCGCGTTCGGTCGCTCAAGCCGGCCTGTGCGCGGCCGTGCTGCCGCTCGATCAGATCGCGCCCAAGGTCATTCGCCTGTTTTCGGGAGATCGCGTGTGACACCGCACGATTACGATTTCCTGCGCAAATGTCTCAAGGACCGGTCGGGCCTCGTGCTGTCGGCCGACAAGCAATATCTGGTCGAGAGCCGGCTCCTTCCGGTGGCGCGCAAGGCCGGCGTCACGACACTCGGCGAACTGGTAAGTAAGCTTCGCGGCGCGCACGATCCCGCGCTGATGACCGGCGTGGTCGAGGCGATGACGACCAACGAGACGTTCTTCTTCCGCGACAAGGTGCCGTTCGAGCATTTCCGCGCCACGATCATGCCGGCTTTGCTCGAGGCGCGGCGCGCGGCGCGCACCATTCGCATCTGGTGCGCGGCGGCCTCCACCGGCCAAGAGCCTTGTTCGCTGGCGATGTATCTCAAAGAGATCGAGCGCGACATCTTGGGCTGGCGCATCGAAATGCTGGCGACCGATCTCTCCGGCGAAGTGCTGGAGAAGGCGCGGGCGGGCATCTATAGCCAGTTCGAGGTGCAGCGCGGCCTGCCGATCCAGCTTCTGGTCAAGCATTTCACGCGGTCGGGCGAGTTTTGGCAGATCGCGCCCGAGTTGCGCGCCATGGTGCGCTACCGGCAGCTTAATCTCCTGACCGACTTCTCCAATCTCGGCACTTTCGACATCGTGTTTTGCCGCAACGTGTTGATCTATTTCGACGCTGAGACCAAGACCGACGTGCTCAACCGCATCGCCCGCGTCACCGCGTCCGATGGCTATCTCGTCCTTGGCGCCGCGGAGACCGTGGTCGGGCTCACCAATCGCTTCAAAATGGTGGCGGACCGGCGCGGCCTTTATGCGCCCAATCTCGATACGCCGCGCCCTTCCATTCTCGATGGCGTCAGAACCGCGCCGCGCCTGGTCGCGATCCAAGGCGGCAGGTGAGGGCTTCGCCCGGGAGGTGGGGTATCGCCCAAACAAAAACCCCGGCCAGTGGCCGGGGTTTTGAATTTCCAGTCTTGCGTGGAGCGCTAGGCCGGGATCTCTAGGCCGGGATCTTGGCCTCATCCTCGCTCGGCTCGCGCAGCACGTAGCCGCGGCCCCACACCGTTTCGATGTAGTTCTTGCCGTTGGAAGCATTGGCGAGCTTCTTGCGCAGCTTGCAGATGAAGACGTCGATGATCTTCAGCTCCGGCTCGTCCATGCCGCCATAGAGGTGATTGAGGAACATTTCCTTGGTCAGCGTCGTGCCTTTGCGCAGGCTTAAGAGTTCCAGCATCTGGTACTCTTTGCCGGTCAGATGGACGCGGGCGCCGTTGACCTCGACGGTCTTGGTGTCGAGATTGACCACCAGATCGCCGGTTTGGATGACCGACTGGGCATGGCCCTTGGAGCGGCGCACGATGGCGTGGATGCGCGCCACCAGCTCGTCCTTGTGGAAGGGCTTGGTCATATAGTCGTCGGCGCCGAAGCCGAGGCCCCTGACCTTGTCCTCGATGCCGGCAAGGCCCGATAGGATCAGGATCGGCGTCTTGACCTTCGACACTCGAAGGCTGCGAAGCACTTCGAAGCCCGACATGTCCGGCAGGTTCAGATCCAGCAGGATAATGTCGTAGTCGTAGATTTTGCCGAGGTCGATGCCCTCTTCGCCGAGATCAGTCGTATAGACGTTGAAGCTCTCGGACTTGAGCATCAGCTCGATCGATTGCGCAGTCGCGCTATCGTCTTCAATTAGCAATACGCGCATGCCAGTCCCCTTCCTCGCCGCGCAGGCTCAAGGTCGGCGCCGCAGCGGCGGCCCCTGGAAAACGCCCTCTACAAACTGATTCGGGACACTAACGGCGCTATGGTTAACAAAACCTGATTCTCTCGCGCAAGCATCGAATAGGCAAATTCCGGCGAATCGCCTTAAGATATTGCGTGACAGTAAGTTTTTGGCCACGACCGTGCTCATGTTCCAAATTAAGTTTCGGCGCTAACCGATTCATACGACTCACCCAATCTGGGAGAGCCTGCCTTGCCCCTAAGGACGACTGACCAATGATTAACGTCCCGGGTAAACAAGCGATTAATAAACCGGTGCGGGAAGTAACCATTCTTGCGCCCGGGGACCGATATTTTCGGCGCTATGGCCGAAATGTCGACCGGCCGGGCCTACAGGCCCGGCCATGAAGGCGCTCGCCGAACAGATTAATGAGCTCGACGGCATCGATATCTATGGCCGGGTCGTCGGCGTACGCGGCTTGATGGTCGAGGTGGCGGGGCCCCTTCATGCGATGTCGGTCGGCGCGCGCGTCGTGATCGAAACGCCGGGCAAGTATATTCCCTGCGAGGTAGTCGGCTTCTCAAACAACAATGCACTTTTGATGCCGTTTGCGCCGCTCGAAGGCGTGCGGCGCGGCTGCCGGGCGCTGGTGACGTCGGTTGCCGGCGCAGTGCGGCCGTCGGCCGGTTGGCTTGGCCGCGTCGTTAACGCGCTCGGCGAGCCAATCGACGGCAAGGGCGCGCTGCTGCTCGGACCGTCGCCCTATCCGTTCCGCAACACGCCGCCGCCGGCGCATGCGCGGCGCCGGGTTGGCGGCCCGCTCGATCTCGGCGTGCGGGTGCTCAATACGTTCATCACCTGCTGCCGCGGCCAGCGTATGGGCATCTTTTCCGGCTCCGGCGTCGGCAAATCCGTGCTGTTGTCGATGCTGGCACGTTACGTCGCCGCCGACGTCACCGTGATCGGGCTGGTCGGCGAACGCGGCCGCGAAGTACAGGAATTCCTCCAGGACGACCTCGGCGAAGCCGGCCTTACCCGCTCGGTTGTGGTGGTCTCGACCTCCGATGAGCCGGCGCTGATGCGCCGCCAGGCCGCGCATGTGACGCTCGCCATCGCCGAATATTTCCGCGACGAGGGCAAGGACGTGCTGGTGCTGATGGACTCGGTGACGCGCTTTGCCATGGCGCAGCGCGAGATCGGGCTCTCGGCCGGCGAGCCGCCCACCGCCAAGGGCTATACGCCGACCGTTTTCACCGAATTGCCGCGGCTTCTGGAACGGGCCGGGCCGGGCACCGAGCAGGGCACCATTACCGGCGTTTTCACGGTGCTCGTCGACGGCGACGACCACAACGAGCCGATCGCCGACGCTGTGCGCGGCATCCTCGACGGCCATATCGTCATGGAACGCGCCATTGCCGAGCGCGGGCGCTATCCGGCCATTAATGTGCTGAAATCGATCTCGCGGACCATGCCCCGGGCGGCTGACCCGGCTTACCTGCCGGCCTTGAGCAGGGCCCGTCAGGTCATGGCGACCTATGCGGATATGGAGGAGCTCATCCGGCTCGGCGCCTACCGCACCGGAACCAGCGCCGATGTCGATGAGGCCATCCGGCTGCACAAGCCGCTCGAGGACTTCCTGCGCCAAGGTAAGGAAGAAGCAACCAGCTTGGCCGAAGGATATCGCCGGTTGGCGCAAATTGTGGCGAGCGCGGAAACCGAACGCTAACGTTATGCGGAAACCGAACGCTAACGTTATCATGCCACGATCCGAGCCTTCGGGGACATTGCGCCCGGTTTTGGCGGCGCAAAATCCCGGGTTTTAGGTCGCAAGGCTTCGGGGGAGTATGTAGTCGATGAAGTCCCGTGAGACGCTTATTCGCCTGAAGAAGTTTCAGGTCGACGAGAAGCGGCGCAAAGTGGCGCAGATCGAAACCATGATCGCCGAGTTCGAGCGCATGGGCGGCGATCTCGAGCGCGAGATCAAGGTCGAGCAGGATCGCGCCGGAATTCACGATCCCGGCCATTTTGCCTATCCGACCTATGCCAAGGCGGCGATCTCGCGGCGCGAAAATCTCAAGCGGTCGGCCGACGAACTGCGTATCCAGCTCGACGACGCGAAATCGGCGCTCGGCGAAGCTTTCGACGAGCTGAAAAAGGTCGAATTGCTCGACGAGCGCGACCAGATGCGTGAGCGCGAGGCTGAAGAAGCCGCCGAGCAGGCCGAGCTAGATGGCATAGCGCTTCTGCGCATGCGCGGCGCCGCACCAGCCTAAGATCTAAAGCTTCGACTGTTTGCCCGCTATCACGGCTGAGCCTCTGTCCGGGGCCGTTTGCGCATGCGCGTTTCGATGACAGCGCGTGTGACCGCCCGACTTGTCTCAAAATGCGACGCTATTTCCACTGGTTGACAACGCGTTTCGCTCTCGACGAAAGGCGGCCTCAGCGGCGATAATCAATTCCGGGGTCAGGCCCGGATAAGGCCTTTGGGGCCAGCTCTACGATCGCTGGGGCAGTTATGTTGATGCAGACGGAGCTCGTCTGGCTACTTGGCGCCGTCGCCAAAGGCGACGAGGCGGCATTCGAGCGCCTTTATGCCGCGACCCGCGCGAAACTTTATGGCGTCCTGCTCCGTATCTTGGGTCGACCGGCACTGGCCGACGAGGTCATGCAGGAGACCTATCTGAAGGTTTGGAAGATGGCCGACCAATTCGACCCGCAGGTCGGAAGCCCGATCACCTGGATGGTGGCGATCGCGCGCAACCGCGCCATCGATATCGCGCGCAAGCGTGGCGATCTGTCGATCGAGGACGAGCCCGAGGCGCTCGAGGTCGCGGCCGAGACACCGCAGCCGTTGGCGCGGCGCGAGATGACCGAAGAGCTCAAGCGGCTGTTGTCCTGCCTCGGCAAGCTCGATCCCGAGAAGCAGCGTATCGTGCTGCTCGCTTATTACAGTGGCTGGAGCCGCGATCAGCTCGCGCAAAAGCTCGATATCCCGGTCAACACGATCAAAACCTGGCTCCGCCGCAGTCTGCTCGAAATTCGCGAATGTATGGGGCCCAGATGACGACCGGGCTCAAAGAACGAAGAAAAGCGCGCTTGAGGTAAGGGCTATGTATGACGACGACAGAGATGCGCTTGCCGCCGAATATGTTCTGGGGACCCTCTCCGCCGACGAGCGCGACCAGGCCGAAGCGCTGCTCGCCATCGACCCGGGCTTCGCCGAGATCGTGCGGGTGTGGGAGCGCCGGCTTGGCGAACTCAATGTCATGGTCGAAGCGGTCGAGCCGCCGCCGCAGGTCTGGGAGAAGATCAAGACCGAAACCATGGAGCCCAATATCGCGGTGCCGGGACCGCGGCTGACGGCCGAGGAAGAGTTCTCATTCCCGCCGATCGAAGACGACGCGCCGAAGACCGCCCACGAGCCGACGGCGGAGCTCCCGCCCGAGGCGGCCGCCACCGAGCCGGTTGCGGAGGAGGGGGCGCAAGAGGAGCCGCGCGAGCCGCACGATTTGGAAGAGCCTGCCGCGCCGGCCGGCCTGGAGCCCTTGGAAGACTTGTTGGGCGAACAGCCGCAGCCGCAGGATTTGGACGAGACGGTGCTGGCATCAAGCCTGTTGCCGCCCGAAGCGGGGTCGGCGAGAGCGTCGGCGCCGGCTGAAAAGCCGGGCCTCGCCGAGGAGCACGACTTCGAATCCGACCTGAAAGCGGTCGTACTGGAGGATCTCGGACGGACGCCGGGCAAGGAGAACCGGCGAGCTCTGGCGCCCGAACCATCTGCGCCGCTCTTGCCGCCGCGGGTCGAGCGCAGCGCCGACGTCATCGTTCTTGCTCGCCGCGTGCGGCGCTGGCGGACGTTTACGGTCGCGATGAGCGCAATCGCGGCGCTGCTTGCGCTTTATGTCGGGGTCTCGCAGTTCGCGCCGGGTCTCATTCCGATGAGCCGGCAGGGGCTGCCGACCGTCGCGGCGCAAGTGACCGCACCGTCACCGTCGCGCTTGGTCGCGGTCCTGCAGCAGGATCCGACGACGCCGGCCTTTCTGGTCTCGATCGATCCGGCGAGCCGCATGCTGACGGTGCGCCGGGTGTCCGCGGCGCCGGAGCCGGGCCGCAGTTACGAGCTGTGGCTGATCTCGAACAAATACCCGGCACCGCGCTCGCTCGGCGTGGTCGGCGCAGGCGAATTCACCGCGCGAGCGCTGCCGTCGGGTTTCGATGCCGATACGATCAAGACGGCGAGCTACGCCATCTCGCTCGAGCCGGAGGGCGGCTCGACGACCGGCGCGCCGACCGGTCCGATCTTGTTCAAAGGGCAGGTGGTGGAGTCGTTGCCTGGATCCACAGGCTGATCGCCAAAATTTTGGCCCGCGTTGGACGCGGGCCATTCAACTTTTCACGCCAGTAACCGAATACCAAATGACACGCACGCGTTACCGGACGGCCGGATTACCGGATGGTCGGCACTTGGCCGCTCATCGTTGTCGGTGCGCCGGCTCTGACCAGCGGCGCGGTGCCGAGATCGAGGCCGTTGCCGACATTGGCGAAAATGCCGACGACAGCGACGACGGTCGCACAGACGATGCCAATCACTACGATCTTCAAGTGCGTTGCGCGGTCGGCGCTGTACATCGAATGGTTCATAGCCACCTCCCGTTTCTGCTCGTTAGTCGCAGCAGTCGGGTCAAAGGGTTCACTGGAGTTGTCGCCTCGCTGGCGAAAATTAACCTGTCCCAGCCTGTTCAATTAGGGTGTGATGCCAGACACAAAAACGCGTCTTCACAGAACCTTGAACTGTCGTGATAACGCTTGATCGGTGATCGGGTTCCCCGAACGGGACACCGAAAATGAGCTGAAAAAGTCGAGCTGAAAGACATCAAACAAATTCGCACCGCAACATGCCTTCGAGAGGGACACCGTGAATCAGATCGTATCGCAACGTGTCGTGGCCGAACTCGCGCCGACCGGCGTTCTGCGCGCCGGCATCAATATGAGCAACATGCTGTTGGTGACGGGGCGGACCGAGTCGGGCGATCCGGCGGGTGTGTCGCCCGACATGGCCGCCGAAATCGCCCGGCGGCTCGATGTCGCGGTAACTTATGTCAGATACGAAAAGCCGTCGCTGTTGGCCGACGCCGCCGGCACCAATGCCTGGGATATCGGGCTCATCGGCGCCGAGCCGGCACGGGCGGAAAAGATCGCTTTTACGGCGGCCTATTGCGAGATCGAGGCGACCTATCTGGTGCCGGAAAAATCGCCCTTCAAGAGCGCGGCCGAGGTCGACCAGACCGGCGTCCGCATCTCGGTCAAGCGCGGCACGGCCTACGATCTGTGGCTCGAACGCAATATCAAGCACGCCACCGTGCTGCGCTCGGACACCGCCGACGGGCCGCTCAATCAATTCGTCGCCGACAAGCTTGAGGCCATGGCGAGCCTGCGGCCGGCATTGCTCGATGACGTCAAAAAGGTACCAGGGACCAAAATCCTGCCCGGCAATTTCGCCGCGGTGCAGCAGGCGATCGGCACCAACAAAAGCAACACGGCCGGTGCCGCGTTTCTTGCCGACTTTGTCGCTGAAGCCAAAAGATCGGGGCTCGTGGCGCGGCTGATCGAAAGGCATCACGTCTCCGGTCTTTCGGTTGCGCCTTAGACCCTGATCCGATTCAATTGAATCGGATCAGGGTCTAGATTCTTTGCTCGAGCATGATCCCGAAAACCGGTTTCCACTTTTCGGGATCATGCTCTGGCACGCGACCCCGGAGCCGCAGCAGTAAAACCGGTCAGATACTGCCGACGGTCTTCAGCCGCGCCCGCGGGTGGATCTCGGACTGCGCCAGCACTGTGGTCTGGGCGCGGAAGCGCTCGACGATGCCGCGCACGAAGGGTCGAATGGCGGGCGAGGTGACCAGGACCGGCGCCTCGCCCTCGCGCGCAGCCTGTTCGAATTTCTCCCGGATCAGATTGATGAATTCGGTGAGCTTCGACGGCTGCATGGCAAGGCTGCGGTCGTCGCCCTGGCCGACGATCGATTCGGCGAAGGCCTGCTCCCATTTCGCCGTCAGCGCGATGATCGGCAGCGTGCCGTCCAGCGTGAGGTGCTGGGCGCAGAGCTGGCGCGCCAGGCGGGCGCGCACGTGCTCGGCAAGCATCGTGGTGTTGCGCGTCGCCGCAAGCCCGTCGGCAATGCCTTCGAGGATGGTCGACAGATCCCGGATCGAGACGCGCTCGGCGAGCAGGATCTGCAGCACGCGCTGGATGCCGGAAACGGTGATCTGGCCGGGCACGATGTCCTTCATCAGCTCGCTCTGCTCTTTCGGCAGATCCTTGAGCAGTTTCTGCACCTCGCCATAGGACAGGAGCTCCGACATATTGGCCTTGATCAGCTCGGTCAGATGCGTGGCGAGCACGGTCGCGGCGTCGACTACGGTGAGGCCTTTGACGGAGGCTTCCTCCTTCAGCGAGGCGTCGATCCAGGTCGCCGGCAGCCCGAAGGTCGGCTCGGTCGTGTGCGTGCCCGGCAGCGTTACCTGATTGCCGGTCGGGTCCATGACCATGAACTGGCCGTGCCAGACCTTGCCGCTGCCGGCCTCGACCTCCTTGATCTTGATGACGTAGGTGTTGGCCTCGAGCTGCATATTGTCGAGGATGCGCACCGACGGCATCACGAAACCCATTTCGATCGCCAGTGACCGGCGCAGCGCCTTGATTTGCTCGGTCAGACGATCGGCGCCGTTGGGCGCATTGACCAGCGGCAGCAAGGCATAGCCGAGCTCAATCTTGAGTTCGTCCATCTTGAGCGATTGCGCGATCGGCTCCTCGACCGGCGCTGCTTTGGCGTCTTCTACCTTCTTGGTCTCGGCCATGACGGCCCGCTTGCCGCGCCGGTCGATCACATAAGCGAGCGCCGCCGTGCCGCCGCCGAGCGCCAGGAATGGGATCATCGGGATGCCCGGCAGCAGCGCCATGACCAGCATGACGCCGCCCGACATGCCCAGCGCCTTGGGATAGCCGGAGAGCTGGCCGAACAGCGCCTTGTCGGCGGCGCCGCTGACGCCGGCTTTCGACACCAACAGGCCGGCCGCCGTCGACACGATCAGCGCCGGTATCTGCGTTACCAGGCCGTCGCCGACGGTGAGGAGGGTATAGGTGCGGCCGGCTTCGGCGAAGCTCAAGCCCTCCTGCACGATGCCGATGATCATGCCGCCGATGATATTGATCATGACGACGAGAAGCCCGGCAATGGCGTCGCCGCGGACGAATTTGGAGGCGCCGTCCATGGCGCCGAAGAAGCCGGACTCGTCTTCGAGATTCTTGCGCCGCTGCCGCGCCTGCTTGTCGTCGATCAGGCCGGCATTGAGGTCGGCGTCGATCGCCATCTGCTTGCCGGGCATGCCGTCCAAGTGGAAACGCGCCGCGACTTCGGCGATACGGCCCGAGCCCTTAGTGATGACCACGAAATTCACGATCACCAGGATCGTGAACACGATGATGCCGATCACGAAATTGCCGCTCATCACGAAATTGCCGAACGCCTCGATGACGTGGCCGGCGGCGGCGGTGCCTTCATGACCGTGCCCGAGAATGAGCCGCGTCGACGCCAGGTTCAGCGACAGCCGCAGCATGGTCGAGATCAAGAGCACGGTCGGAAACGCCGAGAATTCGAGCGGCGTCTGAATGAACAGCGACGTCATCAAGATCAGCACGGCAAACGTGATCGAGACGGCGAGCGCGAAGTCGAGGAGGATCGGTGGCAGCGGCAGAATGAGGATCACAAGGATCGTCATGATGCCGAGCGCTAGCCCGATATCGCCCCGCCGCAGCATGGTGCCGAAGTCAGCGAGCCGGGATAACGTGGTTTCCCCGCTCTCCACTGTGGTTGTGTCACTCATACCGGTTGATGCGCCCCGTCTGCGGTCACGCGATCCAAAGCTGTGGGTTGCGGCAGGAATGCCGCTGGTGTGGAGAATTGGACCTGCACTTGCGTCCAAGGCTGGCCCCGAAGAGCAAGGTGGAAAGGATTACGCCGTTGAGCTACGCCAAGCGGGCACGCCTCCTGTTACGCCTTCTGGGCAAAATCTGCCGGGTTTATGGTTACCGGCCGGTTAACGGCGGGCCTGTTATGTGCGCAAGGCGCGCCGGAGCGACGAGGAGCAATGATGTTCGTGCGTGTTCGCGGCCGTGGCGCCGCCGTTTTTCGGGCTTTCGCCCTGATCGCACCGGTTTTTCTTGTTTTTCTTGGTGCGCCGGCGGCTCTCGCCGACGGCATCGAGCCCGGCCTGTGGAAGATCACGGCGCAGACCAAAGCCGAAGGCATGGCCAGTCCGCCGCACGAATCGGCGAAATGCCTGACCGAGGACGAGACCAAAGATCTCGCCACCACGTTCTCGCCGGTCCCACGCATGATCAATTCGGAATGCTCCCCGATCGAACGCCAGCTCGACGGCGCGCGGCTCGACTGGCGTCTGGTCTGCAAGGGCCAGCTCAATGTCGAACTGACCGGCGCGTTCAATTTCGACAGCGCGCATCATTACACGGCGACGGTGCATACCCAGGCCGCCATTGGCGGCCAAACCATGGACACGCTGGATATGCTGGAAGGGCAGTGGATGTCGGCGGCCTGCCAGTAGTGCCGCAGCCGCGGATGGACTAGGCGGCTTTTCGCGGCAGATGTTAAAATCGCAGACGACGCGTTATTTCGCCGTGTCGTTCAGGACAAAGAGCAGAGCCCGGGTCGATCATGCCGTCATCGCCACACCCTGCGCATTCGCACTCCGTCGATGAGTGGACGCATAATCACGCCTTTCTCGGCGCGTATCACGCCGCGCATGAGCGCCGGACCTGGAGCGTCGTCGCGCTCACTGCCTTTATGATGATCGCCGAGATCACGGGCGGCACGCTGTTCGGCTCGATCGCGCTGGTTGCCGACGGCTGGCATATGGGCACCCATGTCGCGGCGCTGGCCATTGCGGGCTTGGCTTATCTCTTGGCCCGCCGCCACGCTGACGACCAGCGCTTTTCGATGGGCACCGGCAAGTTTGGCGAACTCGCCGCGTTTTCGAGCGCCATCATTCTGGGAATGATCGCGCTCGGCATCGCATACGAATCGGTCATGCGGCTGACCAGCCCTATCGCCATTCATTTTCGCGAGGCCATTCCGATCGCGGCGCTTGGCCTGTGCGTCAATATCGCGAGCGCCTGGCTGTTGCGCGACGAGCACGACCACGCGCATGGCCATGGCCACGGCGGCGCGCTTGCGTATCATGATGCGGATCACAATCATGACCATGCATATGATCACGACCACGACCACGACCACGACCACGACCACGAGGCTCAAGGCGCCGGCGGCCACGACATCAATCTGCGCGCCGCTTATGTCCATGTGCTGGCCGATGCGCTGATGTCGATCCTGACGATTGCCGGCTTGGGCATCGCCTGGAAGCTCGACTGGAATTTCATCGATCCGCTGGTCGGGTTGGTCGGCTCGGCGGTGATCGCGAGCTGGGCGTTAAATCTCCTTCGCTCTGCGGGCGGCGTGCTGCTCGATACCGTTCCCGATCCCGATCTGACGCAGAGCATCCGCTCACGCATCGAAGTCGGCGGCGACCGGCTCTGCGATCTTCACGTCTGGCAAGTCGGACCGGGACACATTGCGGTGATGGCGTCCGTGGTTTCACAAACGCCGCAACCGCCGGTGGTCTATAAGCAGCGTCTTGAGGGCCTCGCCGGACTCTGTCACGTCACCGTCGAAGTCAATGCCGGCGCGTGCTGAGATGCTGAAATCGTCTTTGGCACGTTCTGTCGCCCTGGTGGCGGCCTTTGGCGCGCAGACGGCAATTGCCCAGGACGCCATCGTGCAGGAGCGGCCGGCGGCCTTCGTCGATGCCGGGACTGTCGTGCCTGGACTGATCCCGGAAATGCGTTACGCGACCGCGCATAATTTCACCGGACGGCCGATCGACGGCTATGAGGCGCGGCACTGCCTCCTCACCAAAGAGGCCGCAAGCGCGCTCGCCGCCGTGGCGCGCGATCTCGCGCCGCAAGGACTTTTGATCAAGGCGTTCGACTGCTACCGGCCGACGCGGGCGGTGGAGAATTTCATCCGCTGGGCGCGCGATTTCAACGATCAGGTAGCGCGGGCGGAATTCTATCCGAATGTCGACAAGCGCACGCTGTTCCGCGACGGCTATATCGCTTCGCATTCCGGGCATTCGCGCGGCTCGACCATCGATATGACGCTGGCGCGCGCCGACGGCATCGAGCTCGACATGGGCACGCATTTTGATTTTTTCAGCCCGCGGTCGTGGACCGCCGATGCGAGCATCAGCCCCGAACAGCACGCCAACCGCATGCTCCTGGTCGCGGCGATGCGCCGGCGCGGCTTTCGCAACTACGACAAGGAATGGTGGCACTTCACGCTGACGCCGGAACCGTTCCCCGACACCTATTTCAATTTTCCGGTGCGGTGAAAGCTTCGCCGGCGCGGTTCAAATCAGCGCCGTCGCCGTCAGATAGGCGCCGAGCAGCGCGAGCCCGATCAGGAACCAGCGACGAAAAGTTTCCGGCGACAGGCGCAGCCGCAGCGCCTGTCCGGCCCACATGCCTAAACCAGCCATCGCCAATACGCCGAGCGTCGGGCCGGCGAGCGTGATCTTGAGCGCGCCGGCCAGCGCGAGATTGACCGACAGCGCCACGGTCCCGACCGTGAATGTCAGTCCAAGCGCCTGGACAAGATCTCCTTTTCGAAGCCGATGGCCTGCAGATAGGGCACGGATGGAATCATGAACACCCCAGTCGCGGCGGTGATAATGCCGGTCAGGGCGCCAATGATCGGCCCGAGCCAGGGTTCGTGCGCCTTCTGCACCTTGACATGCAGCGAAGCCAAAGCGGTCAGCGCATAGATCAGAAGCGTCACGCCCAGAAACACGGCGCCGTAGCGCGAATGCGATCCCGTCATCAATCCGGCGCCGGCCCAGATTCCGAGACTCAGCGTGGCCATCATCGGCCAAAGCCGAACAACGATCGGCCAGAGCGACGGGCCGGCTACCAGTTGCCAGATATTGGTGACGAATGTCGGCAATACGACGAGAGCCGCGGCCTGCAAGGGCGTCATGACGATGGCGAGCAATCCCATCGAAACCGTGGGCAGCCCGAGGCCGGTGGCGCCTTTGACCACGCCGGCAAGCACGAACAACAAAGCGATATAGATCGTCAGTCCGCTGAGCATGGCGCGACATAACAGGCGCTCGTGCGATTACGCAATTCGGCGCTGACGTAGCGTGCCTTCGAGCGAGACGGAGGGAACCGGTGCGGCGGGGCTAGCTTTTTCTTTTGAGCATGATCTTTTCCGAAATCCGGTTTCCACCCTCGGATCGAGTCCGAGGGCAGGCTTTTTCGGGACCATGCTCTAAAGCCCGAGATAGAACTTCTTGATCAGATCGTTGTTGTTGAGTTCGTCAGCCGAGCGGCCTTCGAAGGCGATCTTGCCGTGAACGATGACATAGCCGCGGTCGGCAATGCGGATCGCCTGGGTGAAGTTCTGCTCCGCCATCAGCACGGTGAGCGAATAACGCTGTTTCATCTCGTTGATGGCATCGATGGTCCGGCTGACCAGGATCGGCGCCAGCCCGACTGAAGGTTCGTCGACCAGGAGGATTTTCGGCGCCAGCATCACCGCGCGGCCAAGCGCCAGCATTTGCTGTTCGCCGCCCGACATGCTGCCGGCACGCTGTTTGCGACGCTCGGCCAGCCGCGGAAAGGTCTCGTAACAGACGGCAAGGTTGCGCGCGAGCTCGCGGCGCGCGGTCTGACGGAACGCGCCGAGCAGGAGATTTTCCTCCACCGTGAGCAGGGGAAACAGCCTTCGGCCTTCCGGCACTAGCGCGATGCCGAGATCGACGATCTCCTCGGTAGTGCGGCCGACCAGATTGTAATTGATGCCGTCGATTTCGGCGACGATCGAGCCGACATTGGGCCGCACGATGCCCATGATGCATTTCATCAAGGTCGATTTGCCGTTGCCGTTAGTGCCGAGCAGCGCCACGGTCTCGCCGCCCGCGACCTTGAGCGAGACATCGTCGATCACGCGCACCGCGCCATAGGCGGCGTGAATACCGGATATGGTCAGGCTATTGGCCAAGATAGGCTCGCTCCACTTCCGGATCGCGCATTACGTCTTCGGGCTTGCCGTCGGCGATCTTCTTGCCGGAGACCAGCACGACAAGACGGCGGGAAAAGCTCATCACCGCACTCATGATGTGCTCAATCAGGATCACGGTGACACCCTGATCGTTCAAGCGCACCAAGAGCGTCAAAATGTCCTCGACCTCCGAATGCGTCAGTCCGGCCATCGCCTCGTCGGCGATCAGGAGCTTCGGTTCCGCCGCCATGGCGCGGGCGAGCTCGAGCTTGCGCATTTCCACCTGGGTCAGATCGCGCGGCATGTGTCGCGCTTTGGCTTCGAGGCCGACTTCGCGCAACAGCGTCGCGCAGCGCTCTTCGATCAAATGCTGCGACAGATGAATGCCGCGCGCGCCGACGGTGTAAAGCAGCGGAATGCGGATATTGTCGGCGAGGTTCATGCTGACGAAGGGCCGCGGCAGCTGAAAGCTCCGCGCCAAGCCGAGATGGGTGCGCCGGTGCGCGTCTAGTCCGTCGAGTTTCCGGCCGTCGAATTCGACGCTGCCTTGCTCGTTGTGCAAGGTGCCGCAGATGCAATTGACCAGCGTCGATTTGCCCGAGCCGTTCGGTCCAATCAGGCCGAGCCGCTCGCCGGCCGGAATCGACAGCGAAATCTTGTCCAGCGCGACAAAGCCGCCGAACCGCTTGCTGAGATTGTCGATCGCAAGAAGCGCGCTCATGACGCCATCCTCATGCCGCCACTCTCATGGCACCACTCTCATGGCACGGTCTCCGGCGATTGCGTCTCGACATGGCGGCGGCCGACGAATTCGGGAGGCTTGCGCCGCAGATAAGTCTGGACGAGACCGACAATGCCGTTGGGCGCGACGATGACGAAGCCGACCAGGAGAAGGCCGACGATCAACAGATTAACCGCCGACGAAATGGTGACTGTGGCGATCTGCTGCAGCGAGCCGAGCAGGATGGCGCCGACCAGCGGCCCGATCCAGCTCGTCGTGCCGCCGATCAGCGGCATGGCGATCGAATTGACGGCGTAGTCGAGCCCGAAGGTCGAGGCTGGCTGCAGGTAGCCGATATAATAGGGGAACGGCGCGCCGGCCATGCCCATCAGCGCGCCGGAAATCGTCGTGGCGATGAGCTTCAATTTCAGCGTCGGCACGCCGGCCGCCTCGGCCGCCAATTCGTCGTCGCGGATGGTGGCGAAGCCGTAGCCGAGCCGGGAATGCTCGATCAGCCGCGCGATGGTGATGGCGGCGACAGCCAAGAGCAGCATGCATAGGAACAGATATCTGATATAGGGGCCGATCGGCGCGATTTCCTCAGGCCGCACGATATAGGCGCCGCGCGAGCCGCCGACGAAATCCCAATTGACGATCAGCGTCTGCAGCACCACGGCAAGCGCGAGCGTGGCGATGGCAAAGAACGCGCCGCGCAGCCGCAGTGTCAGATAGCCCATGCCGAAACCGACCAGGCCCGACACCGCGCCGCCAATCAGGATCAAAACCGGCATCGGCAGGCGGTAGAATTCGTTTTCGGTGATGAACTTGTAAATGGCGACCGTCGAATAGGCGCCGAGCGCGAAAAACGCCGCCGAGCCGAAATTCACGTAGCCGCAATAGCCGCCGAGAATGTTCCAGGCCGTCGACAGCACGACATATTGCAGGACGACATAGCCCGCGAAAAACACATAGTCGTTGCCGGAGGAGAGCGCGAGGCCGAACACGACGGCGGCGATGCCAAGCCACATGAGGAAAAAGAGCGGCGTGCGCACGGGTCAGCGTCCCAATAGGCCGGCCGGTCGGACCGCCAGCGTCAGCAGCAAAAATCCAAACGACACCGCCGGCGCCCAGGACGGGCCGTAGAATGTCGCGGTGAGGCTTTCGACGATGCCGAGCAGCATCGCTGCGATCACCGTGCCCGGCAGGCTGCCCATGCCGCCAAGCACGCAGATCGCAAAGACACGGCCGATATATTCGCGGCCGACCGACGGCTCGACCGGCTGGATGATGATGAGAAACGCGCCGGCCAGCGACGCCGTCGCGATCGAAATGCCGAAGGCGATGCGCTTGATGCGGACCGGATCCACGGCCATGAGGCGAAGCGCCAGCTGATCTTGCGCCACCGCCATGATGGCGCGGCCGATAAAGGTGCGCGTCAGGATCAGCTGCAGCACCGCGATAAGAAGGAGCGACACCAGGAACGGCACGAGAATGCGCAACGGCACGTCGATCATGCCGAGATGCAGGGTCGGGCCGATATAGCGCGCATCGACATAGCGGTAATCGACGCCGAAATAGAGCACCAGCGTCACTTCGGTGATGAACAGAAGGCCGAAAAAGAAGGCAAGCCCGCGCAGCGATTCCTGGCCGCGTTTCTCGAACGCGACGTAATAGACCTGATAGATGACGGCGCCGAGCACATAGAACAGCGGGGTCGCAATGATCGCGGCGATGATCGGATCGATGCCGAACGTTGCATTGGCGATATAGGCGACGTAGGAGCCGAGGATGATGAAGGCGGGGTGGGCGATGTTGACGATGTCGAGGATGCCGAACGACAGCGAAACGCCCGACGTCACCGCGGCATAGAATCCGCCGATCAGGATGCCCGAGACAATGGCATTGACGAGAAGATCGAACGAAAAAATCATTACTCAGCTACTGAGCCGAGCGCATCCGCTCAGGCTTTCCCCCTCTGGTCTTATTTTCTTCTCGTTATCGCCCGCGAGTGCGGACAATAGCAACCTTATTGGGCCTGTGGCCGTTTTGGGTCATCCGTCTCCGTCGAGACTTCCCCGTGACCCAGCTGCCCCGCTACCGCGGGGCTTCCTCGTTAGCCTATATCACGCCGCGGCGCGAACCTTGTCCGGAATGGCGAGCGGCTTATTGGCGCTGTTGAGAAACTCGATGGTCATGAAAACCATCTCTTTGTCGCCGAGATTTTCGAGGTCGTGGACCTTGAACTCGCCAGGACCATAGGTCTCGTGGCGGGTCTCGCCGGGCACATAGCTGTATTCGACGGTGGTGCCGTCATGGATGTGCTGGCGTCCGCGTCCGCCAGAGACCGCGGTCCAGAAATAATCGAGCACGTGGCGGTGAAAGCCGATGCGCTCGCCTGGCGCGAGCCGGATGATCCAGACCCGGACCTTCTCGCTTTCCGACAGGAGCGTCGAGCCGACGCAGCCGTTCGGGTTCTGCCGCTCGCGCTCGAATTCCGCGGCGATGGCCGGCGGCCAAGCCGACTTGTCGGCGTGGTCGCTGGTTTTATCCAACATGGTCAGGGCCATTATTTCCTCCGCAAAGATAGCTTTCCGCCAAGGATTCTGAGCACACTATAGAAAACCTTTCCGGCTTAGGAAATAGTCGCAAAAGCCGGGAAACAATGGGAAACCTGAATGGTGAGGACACGCCGAGCGCTTGTTATCGGCGGCTCGATGAGCGGCCTTTTGACCGCCATCATGCTGACGCGGCGAGGATGGGACGTCGACGTTTTCGAGCGCGCCGAGGAGGAACTGGCCGGCCGCGGCGCCGGCATCGTCGCCCAGCCGGAATTGATCGCGCAGCTTGAGGCGCTCGGCATCGATACCGCCGACCTCGGCGTTGCCATTACGACACGAAAGATCTTTGACCGCGACGGCGGCGTCAGCGCAACCAGCACTTGTCCGCAAATTCTGACTGCCTGGGAACGGGTCTATCGCTTACTGCGTTCCGCGTTTCCGCCGCAGCGGTATCATCGTGGGCGAGGGCTGAAGACCTTCGTGCAAAATCCGGACGGGGTTGTTGCCCACTTCAACGACGGTCAGTCGTTGCAAGCGGATGTGCTGATCGGCGCCGACGGTTTGCGTTCGACGGTGCGGCAGCAATGCCTGCCTGAAATTGCGCCACTCTATGCCGGCTATGTCGCGTGGCGCGCACTCTTGCCGGAGCGCGACTTCCCGCCGGCGATCCATCGCGAATTATTCATGCTGATGACGTTCTGTCTGCCGCCCGGTGAGCAATGTCTCGGCTATCCGGTCGCAGGACCGAATAACGAGCTGCGCGAGGGTCAGCGCCGCTACAACGTCGTCTGGTATCGGCCCGCCGACGAGCAAGGCGAATTGCAAGAGCTTCTCACCGACAAGAACGGCGTGACGCATTCGATCTCGATCCCACCGCCGCTCATTCGCGCCGAGCCGATCGCCGCCATGCGGGTGGCGGCGGAGCGGCTCTTGGCGCCGCAAGTGCGCGAAATCATCCGCCTGATCGCGGAGCCGATCTTGCAGCCGATCTACGATCTCGAAAGCCCGCATCTCGCGTTCGGACGCGTCGCCATCGTCGGCGATGCGGCCTTCGTGGCGCGGCCGCATGTCGGGGCCGGCGTGTCGAAGGCGTCGGACGATGCCGCCGCGCTCGCTACGGCGCTCGACGATGACGATATCGAAAGCGCGCTGCGCCGCTTCGAGGCGGCGCGCTTGCCCGACAACCGAAGGATTATCGAACGCGCGCGCCACCTCGGCGCCTATCTGCAAGCGACGCAGACCGCCGAAGAGCGCGCCCGCTCGGCGCGGCACAGCATTCCCGAGGCCGTGCTCGCGGAGACCGCGATGATTGATTTTCTACATGCCTAGCGGGATTTTTAGCCTAATTTCGCGTCGAGGGTGATCTGCGCGTTCAGCACCTTCGAGACCGGGCAATTCTTCTCGGCTTCGCCGGCAAGTTTCTTGAATGTTGCTTCGTCGAGATTGGGCACGGTGGCGCGCAGCGTCAGCGCCGATTTGGTGATGCGAAAACCTTGGCCCTCCGGGTCGAGGCTGACGGCGGCCTCGGTTGCGAGTTCGGTCGGCGTGAAGCCCGCGCCTTGCAATTGGAACGCCAGCGCCATGGTGAAGCAGCCGGCATGCGCCGCGGCGATCAGTTCCTCGGGATTGGTGCCTTTCTCGTTCTCGAAGCGGGTCTTGAAGGAATAGGGCGTTTGCGCGAGCACGCCGGAATCGGTGGTGAGGTCGCCGTCGCCGGCGCGGCCAGTGCCGCGCCAAACCGCTTTGGCCTTGCGGATCATCGAAGTCTCCTGTGCTGAAATGGTTTTCGCCGGCCGCCGGAAAGCGTTCGCGGCAGGCGCGCAGACGGGCTTACTCTATGGCCGCTGCGCGCTGTTTGTCAGTGCCCGGCATGGGTTTTTCGAGCAAAGGATCGTGAACGATCGTCTTGCCGCAATAAAGCTCCCGGATTTCGGCGTCATTCAGCCCCAGAATGTCGCGCAAGATCTCCTCGTTGTGCTCGCCGAGCCGGTCCGCCGTGAGGTCGGCCGCCGGCGTCCAGCGCGAGAATTTTGCGGCAAGCCCCGGAATGTCGAACGGCCCAATGTCGCGATCGGTGACGCGGCGCACGGTGCCGCGCGCGCGCAAATGCGGATGCGCCATGGTTTCGTGCAGGCTGAGCACCGGCGCGCACGGAACGCGCTCCGCTTCCAGCGCCGCAATGGCGTCATCTCGGCTCGCGAATTGCGCAAGCCAGTTTTCGATGATGCCCTTGAGCGCCGCGTTGTTGTCACGCCGCGCCCGCGCGTCGTGGAAGCGTGCATCCTCGGCCAGATCCGGCCTGTTCATCGCCTTGACCATCAGCGGCCATTGATGCGGCATCACCATGATCGAAATGAATTCGTCATTGTTGCAGCGGAATACGCCGGTCGGACCGCCGTCGGGATGCAACGAGCCCATGCGCGGCGGATGGAATTGCCGGCCGCGCAGCGATGATTTCGGCACATTGACTTCGTGCATGTTGAAATAGGTGTCGATCAGCGAGCAATCGATATACTGGCCTTCGCCGGTGCGCTCGCGATGCAGCAGCGCAAAGCCGACCGCCATCGCCGCGGTCACGCCGGTCGCGCTGTCGCTGATGGCGATCGGCAGTTGCGCCGGCCCGCGATCGGTCTCGCCGATGCAGGCAGTAATGCCGGCATAGGCCGCGCCCATATAGTCGAAGCCGGGCTTGTCGCTGAGCGGGCCGGATTGTCCGGCGAGCGAGATCGAGCACATGATCAGCTTCGGATTGATCGCCGAGAGCTTGTCATGGCCGAGCCCAGCGCGCGCCATCACGCCCGGGGCGAAATTCTCGACGACGACGTCGACCTTCGGCATAAGCGCATAGATAAGCGCACGGCCGCGCTCCTGCTTGATATCGACGGCGAGCGACTTCTTCGAATGATTGTGCTGGAAGTAATAGGTGCTTTGCGACGTCTTCTTCAGGTCCGGATCGCGGGGTTTGTCGCCGGAAAAACGCCCGCGGTCGCCGAACGGCGCGAGCTCGAGCTTGATCACCTCGGCGCCCATTTCGGCAAGGATGCGCGTGCAGGTCGGCGCGGCGACGAACTGACCGATATCGAGCACCCGGTAGCCTTTGAGCATCGGCAGGTTTTGCATCGCTTTTCACCATTGTGTGGCGCGCGCGGCGAGGCGCACGCTCAACGCGCCGCGAATTGCTTTTGGCCGAACAGAACGTCCCAGGTCTCGCCCACCGGCTTTTCTTTGTTCTTGTCGAGGCGATCCGTCAGCACGGCCACGCCGCGTTGCACGGCAGGGCGGGCGCGCACCGCGTTGTACCAGCGCTGCAAGTTCGGCCACGCCGCAATATCCTGGCCCTGCCATTTATAGGGCCGCAGCCATGGATAAACCGCCATGTCGGCAATCGAATAATCGCCGGCGAGGTATTCGGCTTCGCCAAGCCTGTTATCGAGCACCCGATAGAGCCGCGTCGCTTCACTGGTATAGCGCTCGATGGCGTAGGGGATTTGTTCCTTGGCGTAGCGGCGGAAGTGATGCGCCTGGCCGAGCATCGGACCGATGCCGCCCATCTGGAACATCAGCCACTCAATAACTTCGTAGCGGCGGCGCATATCGGCGGGCATAAAACGGAAGCCCGCCTTCTCGGCGAGATACATCATGATGGCGCCGGATTCGAACAAAGCGAGCGGCTTGCCGTCGGACCCATCATGATCGACCAGCGCCGGAATCTTGTTGTTCGGGCTGATCTTCAGAAAATGCGGATTGAACTGCTCGCCTTTGCCGATATGGACCGGCACGACGTTATAGGCGAGCCCGAGCTCTTCGAGCAGGATCGTCACCTTATAGCCGTTGGGCGTACACCAGAAATAAAGGTCGAGCATCGCCGTCACACCGCTTGCTTGAGCGGCTGCCCGCGTTTGAGGCCGGCTTCGGCCAGCCTCTGCTCCAAAAGCCCCATGCGGTCGTAACCCCAGAACGGTTCGTTCTGGAAATAGAACATCGGCACGCCGAATACCTGGTCGGTCACGGCGTCCTGTTGCGCGCGCTCGTAGTCGGCGGGACCTTCGCCGGTGAGATAGTCGCGATAGCCTTGCACCGAGAGGCCGACGCTTTCGACGACCGGCGCAATGGCATCGGCTTCGTCGGCGGCAAGCTCGCGTTTGAAAAAGAGGTCGAAGACCTTATTGCCGTAGGCGCGGAGCTTGCCGTGTTTCTCGGCGTAGAGGCCGCCGATCAATGCCGGCGTGGTATCGAAGATTTTCAAGGGGCCGCGGATCATCAGCCCGCCGCGCATATTGGCCCAGCGCCGCGCGTCCATGTAGGAGTATTTCACTTTGTATTCGGAATATTGGCTGCGTTCGCCTTTGCCTTTCAGGCGCAGCTGGAACGGCTTCCATTTCAGCGTGACGTGATACTTGTCCTCGAGCGCGAAGGCCGGGTCGAAGGCGAGATAAGCGTAGGGGCTCTTGAAGTCGGAATAAACTTTAACTTCGGCCTCCTCGTTCACTTCAGCCTGCTCGCGCTGCATGTGATCCTCTTTGCCAAGTTGCGTGACGCCGACTTTGGCAAGCCGCCGGGGCCAATGTCAATTTGAAATGAATAATGATATTTTATGCCATTCTTGCATGAATGGAGAATGATATGGCCGACCTGCAAGACGTGCCTAACCTGTCGATGAAGCATCTGCGCACGGTGGTGGCGTTAGCGCGGTTCGGCAGCTTCATCGCCGCGGCGTCCTATTTGCGCATGTCGCAGCCAGGCGTCAGCCGGATCGTGCAGCAGGCCGAAACGCGCCTGGGCGTGAAGCTTTTCGCCCGCGGCACGCGCAGCGTGTCGCAGACCGAGGCCGGCCGCGAATTCATCCCGGCGGCGGAGCGGCTTCTCGGCGAGTTCCTGCAGCAATCGCAGAAGGCGCGTGAGCTCGACGGCCAGATGCGCGGCCAGCTCATCATTTCGAGCTTGATGTCGATTTCGCATCGCATCCTGCCGGCGGCACTGGTCGCATTCCGCAAGAAGCATCCGAAGATGCATGTCCAGATCAGGGAAGGACTGACCAGCGCGGTGGCCGAAGACGTCAGGAGCGGCATCGCCGATTTCGGCATCGGCAATGCGCTCGGGCTTGCCGAAGGCATTGTTGCCGACTCGATCGTCAACGAGCCCTGCTATGTGGTGATGCCGAAGCGCCATCGCCTCAGCGCCGCGCCTTTCGTTGCGCTCAAGGATATCGGTGACGAGCCGATGATTTCGATGCCGAGCGATTCAGGCCTGAGGCGCACGCTGGATATGGCCGCAAACGATCGCGGCGTCGTGTTCAATCACAGCATCATCACCAACCAGTTCGGCTCGCTGTTCGATTTCGTCGCCCGCGGGCTCGGCGTCGCCGTCGTTCCCGCCTCGGCTTTGCCGCCGGCTAACGGCTCCAGCGTTGCCGTGAAGCCGCTGCGTCCCGCGATCTCGCGCCGCATCGGCATTCTTCGGCTGGCCGATAAGACCTTGGTGCCGGCGTCGCAGGCGTTCCTCGAAATCTTTCAGCCGAAATTTCTGGCGGCGGCGCGCGGCCAAAGCCGGCCGCACGCGCTGCGATAGTTCACAGATAGCCAGCGCCTGCGCCGGCAGCGAATTTTGCCGGCTCACCCTCCCAGACGATACGGGCGTGTTCGAGCACATAGACGCGGTCGGCATGCGGCAGCGCGAAGGTGACGTTCTGTTCACCAAGGAGCACGGTGATATCGGTGGTTTGCCGCAGCTTCTCCAGCGCCTTGGAAATCTGCTCGAGGATGACGGGTGCGAGCCCGAGCGTCGGCTCGTCGAGGATCAGGAGTTTAGGTTTCATCATCAAGGCGCGCGCGATGGTGAGCATTTGCTGCTCGCCGCCGGACAGCGTGCCGGCCGCCTGTTTCTGGCGCTCGTTGAGGATCGGGAACAGCTCGAACAGCCAGACGATCTGCGCGGCGCTTTCGGCAGGCGGCAGATGCTGGCCGCCGAGGTCGAGATTTTCCCGCACCGTCATGTCGACGAACAGTTCGCGGCCTTCCGGGCATTGTACGATGCCGTTGCGGGCGATCGTCGCCGCGGTCCGGCCGCGCAGCGGCGTGCCTTCACGCCGGATATCGCCTGAATAGGGCAACAGGCCGGAAATGGCGTTGAACAACGTCGTCTTGCCGGCGCCGTTCAATCCGACGACGGAAACGAATTCGCCGGCATGGACGTGGATCGAGACTTTCTCCAGCGCCTGCGCCTTGCCGTAGAACACGCTGACATTGTCGACTTCGAGAAACGGCGTGGTGCGGTCGCGAAACGAAGATTCCGGCCGCGCCGCGGTTTCCATGCTGCCGCCGAGATAGACACGGCGGACGGTTTCGTCGCGCATCACCTCTTCGGCGCTGCCTTCGGCGATTCGTTCGCCGACATACATGGCCAGCACCCGGTCGACGAGGCGTGAGACGCTTTTCACATTGTGGTCGACCAAAAGCACGGCACGGCCGTCGTCGCGCAATTCGCAGATGAGATCGGAGAAGGCTTCCGTTTCGGTCGACGTAAGCCCGGCAAACGGCTCGTCGATCAGAAGCACTTTCGGATCGCGCGCGATCGCCTTGGCGATCTCGATCTTGCGCAGATCGGCGAACGGCAAGGTCGCCGGGCGGCGGTCGAGCACGTGGCCGAGACCGACGCGTGCGGCGATGGCGCGCGCATGCTCGTCGACATCGGGATCGGCAAACAGGCGCGTGAGCTTGTCGGGGAGGAGCGCGAGCTTGATATTCTCGAGCACCGTCTGGCGGTGCAGCGGGCGAGAATGCTGGAACACGATGCCGGCGCCCATGCGCGCGATCTTGTGTGACGGCCAGCCGGCCACCTCGACGCCGCTGATGCGCACCGAGCCGGCATTGGGACGTTCGATGCCCATGATCAGCTTCATCACGGTGGATTTGCCGGAGCCGTTCGGGCCGATCAGGCCGAGAATTTTCCCCGCCTGAACGCTGAGCGCCATGTCCTTGACGGCGACAAGCCCGCCGAAGCGCTTGGTGAGGCCCGAGACTTCGAGATGCGCCTCGAGATGCGCGCCGTTCGCGGTGCTCGCATTGGTGTTCACGAGGGCTCCTTGCTGCGCGTCAGCAGACCGAAGAAGCCGCTCGGGAACAACAGCACGACGACCAGCGCCATGGCGAAAACGACAAAGTTCGAAAGATCGCCGAGCGGCCGCAACGCCTCGCTCATGGCGATGAGAAAGACCGCGCCGAGCACGGCGCCGAGAATGGTGCGCCTGCCGCCGAGCACGGCGGAAATAATGATCTGCACGCCGACGGTGATGTCGACCAGGGTGCCGACCGAGGCGGAGCCGAGATAGAACACCAGCATCGCGCCGGCGAGGCCCGAGAAGAAGGCGCTGATGATAAAGGCAGCGAGCTTGTGCTTCGTGACGTTGAAACCGAGTGCGCCGGCTTGCACGGCATCCTGGCCGCTCGCCTGCAGGATCAGGCCGACGGGAGAGCGCGACAGCGCGAACAGGATCGCGCCGCTCACTGCCATGAACCAGAGTGCGATCTGGTAATTCTTGGCATCGCTGATGGTGATGACATCGGGCACCGTGAGCCCGATTTCGCCGCCGGTCAGGCTCGCATCGACGACGATGAAGTTCTGCAGCATCAAGACAGCGACCAGCGTGGTCAGGCCGAAATAGGGCCCGCGCACGCGCAGCGCCGGCAGCGCGAGCACCACGCCGCCGGCGACGGCGGCGAGCGCGCCGGCGGCGACGCAGACCCAGATCGGCGGCTGATAAAGATTGTCGAGGATGCCCGCCGTATATGCGCCGGTCCCGATCAGGAAGGTCGGGCCGAAATTCACTTCGCCGGCGAAGCCGAAAAGCAGATCCCAGGCCATCGCGAAGACACCGAAATAGTAAGCGATGGTGAGGAGGCCAAGAATGTAACCCGAAGCTCGCAGCGGCAAGAGCGAGAGCAGCACCACGACGCCGAACGCAATCAGAAGGACGCGCGAGGTGGAGAGCGAGCCCATCTAGCGCCGCCCCAATAAGCCGCGCGGCCTGACATACATCACCGCGACGAGGAGGAGCAGCGCCGGAATGGTGCGATAGGCCGGCGAGATCAAATAAGCGGTGATGGTCTCGAGATAGCCGACGACATAAGCGGCGATCAAAGCGCCGGAGACACTGCCGAGCCCGCCGAGCACGACGATCGAGAACGCGCTCGCGGTCAGCGGCCCGACGCTATAGGATGATACGCCGAGAAACATGCCGAGCAGAACGCCGGCGATGCCGACCAGCACGCCGTAAATCGCCCAGACGACGATATAGACCTGCGACAGTTCGATACCGAGCAAGGTCACGCCGCGCGGATTCATCGAGGCGGCAAGGACCGCCTTGCCGGCGCGGGTGCGGTTCACCAGAAGCCACAGCACGCCGATGGCGAGCCAGCACACCACCGCGGTGAAGATCTCGTTCTGCGGCGTGCGCACGCCGACGATGGAGACGACGCCGTTGACAATCGGCGCCACGGTCTTGGCATTGTTGGTGTAGAGATAAGCGATCAGCTCCTGGATCATGATGCCCCAGAGCAGCGTCGCGGTGAGGATGAAGATCTCCTTCTCTTCCTCGCGGATTTTGCGCGTCTGCTGCAGCGGCCGCACGATAATGAAATAGGTCAGCATCGTCGCTACAAAGCCGACAGCGACGCCGAGCGTCGCGCCGGCATAGGGTCCAACATGCAGATCGTTGCCGGCAGCCCAGGCTGCGACGACGGCCGCTACCATCAGCGCGCCGTGCGACAGATTGAGAACGCCTGAGACGCCGAAAATCAGCGCAAAGCCCGTGGCGCCGAGCGCATACAGAGAACTGATCGCAAAGCCGTCGACCAGGATTTGCCAGAACAGCATCGTTCAGACCACGCTCACGCGCTTACGCTCTAAAGCCTGAAGTCCCCATCAAACGTCTCCCCGCCCGCAAGTGCGGACGGGGAGGAGTGAGATCAAGATCCCGCTCGTCAGTTCGCCGAGCCGACCTTGATGAATTTCGGGAATCTCAGCTTGCCGTTGGCGACTTTGGCCGGCCACAGATTGACCTGCTTACCGTCCTGCCATTGCAGCATGAGGCCGGTGATCGTGTCGGGGCCGACTTTCAGTGCGTGCGGATTGGGCGAGTCCTTGCCGTTGAACTGGACGCGACCGATGGTGCCGACATAGTCGGTCTTTTCCAGCGCATCGACCAGCTTGTCCGGATCGGTCGACCCGCCGGCGCGCTGGATCGCCTCCGCGATGTAATAGACCTCGTCATAGGCGGTGTAGCCGCAATAGGATGGGAAGTTGCCGTACTTCGCCTTGAAGGCGTTCGCGAACGGCAAGGTTTTCGACGTCACCGCGACGTCCGGTCCCGAAACGCCCTGATAGAGCACGCCTTCGGTCGCGCCGTTGGTGTCGTTCCAGAAGCTCGAATTGGTTGCCTGCGAGGCGACGCCGAGCATCGGGATCGGTACTTCCTGCTGCTTCCATTGCACCGTCGGCTGCACGCCGACATGTGAAATGCCGGTGATCATCACGTCGGGCTTCTCGCTCTCGATCTTGTTGAAGATCGGCGTGAAGTCGGTCGTGTCGGGCGAGAAACGGACGTGGTCGAGCACTTTGAGGCCGACGTCAGGCAGACATTTCACGTATTCGGCGTCGAGCGGCGTGGTCCAGGCGGCGTCTTCGCTGGCGACGACGGCGTTCTTCATGTGCAGGTCGGTGACCAGCAGGTCCTTGGCCGCGGCGCAGACTTGCAAGGCCAGATTGGTCGAGGTCAGATAGCCGTGGAACGTGTATTTGAGATTGTCGTAGTCTTTGGCGATGTTTTGCGTAATCACGTCGGAGGCGGCTCCCGGCGTCACCATCACCGTCTTCAGGCGACCGGTCCAGGGCTCGAGCGCCAGCACCACTTCGCTGATATAGCTGGCGATCACCGCATTGACGTGATCCTCGGTCGCGGCGCGCTGGAATGCACGCACGGACTCGGCGGCGGAGGAGTGGTTGTCGTAAGTGACGATCTCGATCTTGCGGCCGTTGATGCCGCCCTTGGCGTTGATCTCATCGGCGGCAAGCTGAGCGGCCTGCGGGATCGACGAGCCGGCGACGGCCTGCGCCTCGGCGATGACGCCGATCTTGATGGAATCTTCAGCCTGTGCGGAACCGTGTGTCGCGATGGTGAGCGCAGCGATAGCGGCGCCGGCCGTCAACACTGCGCGCAGACGTTTGGACGCAGTGCTCCTCTCTGAATTGCTCATTGGTCGACTCTCCCTGGAATTGCCGTCTTTTGCTTGAAAGCGACGGCTTATCGGCAAGTCTATCCCAACGCCCCCCGACAGCAAGCCGGTTTTCTTTAGACTAAAGGCGTGCGGCGATTTGCGTTAACCGCCGTTTGTTTGCAGCAATTCGTCGATCAGGCGGCGCACATCCGCGGGCAGGAGCGACTTTTCCAGGAGCGGCCGTTTGACGTCGGGCGGTGAGCTTGCAGCCCTCGTCGCTCGAGACAACGCGCGGCCGCCTTACCTAAACGTGCTGGCCGCCGTTGATGTGGATCTCGGCGCCGTTGACGTAGGAAGAGGTATCCGTGCACAGCACGTAGATGATCTTGGCTACTTCGTCCGGCGTACCGAGCCGGTGCATCGGAATATTCTCGACGATCTTTTCCGTGCCCGGCGACAGCATGGCGGTGTCGATCTCGCCGGGCGCAATGGCATTGACGCGAATGCCCAGCGCGCCGAAGTCGGCGGCCATCTCGCGGGTCAGCGCCGCCAGCGCCGCCTTTGAGGTGCCATAAGCGGAGCCGGCGAATGGATGCACGTGCGAACCGGCGATCGAGGTGACATTGACCACCGAGCCCTTGGCCGCTTTCAGCTCGTCAAGCAGCCCGCGCGCCAGCATGATCGGCGCAAAGAAGTTGACCTGAAAGACGTGATGCCAGTCCTCGCGCGAAGTTTCGATCGACGACAGCCGTTTACCGCCTTCGGCTTTCGGCGAGATCGCGGCGTTATTGACCAGCGCATGCAGTTCGCCGTGAAGCCTGCGTTTGGTCTCGGCGATCGCCTCTTCGGTATTTTCAGGATTGGAAAGGTCGACCTGAATGTGATCTTCCGGTCCTGCTTCCCAAGGACAGTTTTCCGGAAATGGATGCCGCGAGCAGGTGACGACGCGCCAGCCGGCGGCGGAAAAACGCTTCACCGTGGCGTGGCCGATGCCGCGGCTGGCCCCGGTGAGAAGGAGCGTGCGGCGCGGCTGGTTGTTGGTCGGCATCTTTTATCTGCTCGTGATTACGGATAAAGCCGGGTCTTGGTCCACGGCGCGTTCAGGCTCGCACGTTGAAAGACGATGCGATCGTGCAGGCGAAACGGCCGCTCCTGCCAGAACTCGATCTGGATGGGGACGACGCGATAGCCCGACCAATTCGGCGGCCGCGGCACGGTGCCGACGGCGAATTTAGCCGTCTGGATCGCGATCGCCTTCTCGAAGGCAAGCCGGCTTTCCAGCGGCGAGGATTGTTTGCTCGCCCAGGCGCCGATCTGCGCCATGCGTGAACGGGTGGCGAAATAGGCATCGGCTTCCTCTTTCGAAACCGCCTCTACGCCGCCGCGCAGCCGTACCTGGCGTTGGAGCGATTTCCAATAAAACGTTAGTGCAGCTTTCGGCGCCGCAGCGAGCTCGCGGCTCTTGATGCTGTCGAGGTTGGTATAGAACACGAAGCCGCGCTCATCGAAGCCTTTCATCAGCACCAGGCGACCATCGGGCATGCCGGCGGCATCGACGGTCGAGAGCGTCATGGCGTCCGGATTGACCGGCTCGGAGCGCTTGGCCTCGGCAAACCATGCGGCGAACAAGCGCAGCGGCTCGCTCGCTTCGGTGAAGTCACCGCTCGTTAACCACACCGGGTGTTCAATGGGCGCTGCGTCGGACATTCTCGGAGTACCCAAGTGCGGGTGTGGGGTGATCGGGAAGCGTGCCGCCGGTCTCTATATAGTGGAACAGTGGCGTTACGCCTATGTGGGCGGCGGCATAAGCTTGTAGCGGCGGTGCTGAGTGCGCTCGTCGTTTCCGGTTGTTCCTACCGGCTGTCTTCCCTCAGTTCGCGAGACGACGGCGATCCGCCGACGACCGGTTCCATCGCGGCTCCGGCCGGACAGGCACAGTCGGCAAACGTGCCGTCCCGGCAGGTCGAACTGGCCCGTAACCAGGCGCGTGGTCAGGCCACTGACCGGGCCAACGATCTGGCCGACGACCTCGCTTATGCGCGCGCCGCAGTGTCCGATGCGCTGGCGCGAGCAGGCAAGGATACAAGCGTTCCCTGGGAAAATCCGGATACCGGCGCCGGCGGCAATATAACCCCGCTCGCCACCTCCTATACCGAGGGCGGTCTGTCTTGCCGTGATTTCCTCGCCAGCTATGTCCACGGCGGCTCGCAGGACTGGCTGCAAGGGGCGGCCTGCCGCACGGAAGCGGGCGCCTGGGAGATACGGCGGCTCAAGCCCCTCGGTCGCGGCTAGGCGCTATCATCGCCGCGCGATGAAGCGATTCGCACGTTGGATTCGCTTGTTAGCCGCGCTTGCTGCATTGCGTCACGGAGACTTTATGCCCACATTGAAGGCACCTGGGCGGGCGGGGCCGGCCCGAAAAGCTTATTCGGAGTCCTTCGGGGATGCGTGATCCCTATGAAGTCTTGGGCCTCGACCGCAAGGCGAGCCCGAGCGACATCAAGAGCGCCTATCGGCGGCTCGCCAAGAAGCTGCATCCCGACGCCAACAAGAACGATCCCAAGGCGGCGACGCGCTTTGCCGAGCTCAATGCCGCGCACGAACTGCTCGAAGACGAGGACAAGCGCAAGGCGTTCGACCGCGGCGAGATCGATGCCGAAGGCAAGCCGCGCTTTCAAGGCTTTGGCCAAGGATTCGGCGGCGGCGCGCGGCCGGGCGCGGGCACCGGCTTCAGCGACGACATGAATTTCGAAAGCTTCAATTTCGGTCCGGAAGGTTTTACCCGGACGACACGGCGCGGCCGTGGCGGCGCGGGCGGCGGCGGGAGCGGCAGTTTTGCCGGTTTCGAGGACATTCTCAAACAAGCTTTCGGTGCAGCCGGGCGCGGTCGCCCCGGCGCGGATTCGACATTCGAGCAAGAAGATTTCGGCATCGGCGCCGACGTGCACGCAGCCTTGACGATCACGCTGCCGGAAGCGGCCAAGGGCGTCACCGAGCGTTTGCGGCTGCCAACCGGCAAGGACGTCGATGTCAAGATTCCGGCCGGCATCGCCGAGGGGCAGCAGGTCAGGCTCAAGGGCCAGGGCATGCCTGGCCAAGCCGGCTCAGGCGACGTGCTGATTACGATATCGATCGCGCCGCATCCGGTGTTCAAGCTCGAGGGCAATGACGTGCGGCTCGATCTGCCGATTACGCTCTACGAAGCGGCGCTCGGCGCCAAGGTCCGCGTGCCGACGCTCGACAAGCCGGTCGAGGTTACCATCCCGCCGTGGACCTCGAGTGGGCGCACGTTTCGCCTGAAGGGCAAAGGCTTTCCCGCCAAAGGGCATCACGGCGATCTCCTCGCCACGGTGCGCATTGCGCTGCCGGAGAAGAGCGATCCGGATCTCGAAGCGCTGATGAAAAAGTGGCAGGCGGAAAAATCCTACGATCCGCGCACGGATATGTAGGCCCGATCGCAGCCGACGCTCTGTCAGGCTGCTTGCAGCAACAATCAGGCTTTGCCGGCCGGGACCGCAAGTCCGGTCTGGGCCGTGACAGAGGACATCGCCGGCGCCATGCCGGCGCCTAATGCCGTCGTGCCCGAGGGCGTAACCGCATTCGGCGGCTGCGGCGGTGGCACCACGGTCGCGATATCGCGCAGCAGGCGTCCCAACAGATCGGAGCCGGTGATGATCCGCCGCTGCGCGCCCCAGACCACAATGATGTCGTGATGAATGACGTCGTCGCCCGGCCGCTCGGGCAGAACTCGCATTTGTCCAATGACGTCGCCCAGCCGGGTCTTCATGTCGCGGACGATGATCGGCCGGTGCCAATAGACGCCGGGCTTGATCTCGAGCTGATCGAGCAGCGCGTCGCGCAAGAAGTAATGCGTATCGAGAACAAATTCCGGCTCGCCTTGTGGATTGGTGACGATCACCCATTTCTTGCCCGACGCATCGAGCTGCCGCAGAAACGGATCGTCGGGAGACGCGGTGAAATGCGGCAGGATGCAACGGCGGTTGGCGAGCGGCAGGCTGATGATGCTTTGGGAATGGATCAGTTCGCCTTCGTCGGTCACCGCGACATCGTCGAGATCGAGAAAATTGCGCGCGCCGGTCGCCTCGATCCGGCCGATGTCGCCGCCGCTCGCCGCGCTGCGCGCGATCAGAGAGCGGACGCCTTGCTCCTTGAGATATTCGATGCTTTCGGCGCCAAGCCATGTGTTCAGCAGAAATGCGGTCGGCTTCGCCAAAGGGGAGAGGACGACGCGATAGAAATTGAGAAAGGGAAGAAATCGCGACGTCATGCGCAACGCATTCCGCGAGAAATAAGCTTGCGGAATGATCTCGCCGAGCATCGTGATGGCGAAGGCCGAAAACAAGAAGCCGGCGATGCCGGCGAGAACGGAGTCCGACAGCAGCGTCAGCAAGACATTGGTCGTCACATTGCCCCAGACGATGGTCGCGAGCACCTGGTTGGAATTCTTCCGCAAGTTCAGCACACGCGCCGCGTCGGCATTGCCGCCATCGGCCTCGATCTGCAGGCGCAATTGGCTCAAGCTGAACGCCGCCAGGTTGAGGCCGGAGAACATCGCGGACTGCAGGATGCAAAGAACGATGCCGGCCCAGACCCAGCCTTTCGGCAGATCGGCGAGATTGGGCAGCGCAGGCATCGAATTCGCAATCCAGGACATGACGGACGACATGGATCATCTCACGCTTCTGAAAGCCGCGGGCTGCAGCGACGGTCAACGGCGCTCGCCCCGCGTAGCCGCGTCAACTTACATATTTACGTTCTGTGACAGTGGAGTGAGGCGCAATAGAGCGAGGCGCCGGGACCGACCCCGCGCCGCAATGGCCGCACTGCCGATCCGCTTGCCTTAAAGCGGCGTGCGCTGATCGATCTGGTCGTAAGCCGACTTCGCGATCTCGTGCAGGCGGTCCTGTTGCGCCGGCCCGCTCAGCACATAGGCGACATTGCCGTCGACCCAATAATAGGCCGCGTTGTGCTCGCCTGCAGTATAGAGCAGCGCGGTCTGCTGATCGCCGGTGCGTCCGCAGTAAAGCGTAAAGCGCTCACCGGACGCGCCTTCATACATGAAGAACGCCGTCGGTCCGGTCGGCCCCGGCAACAGCCGGCCGCCGACGAGTTTCAATCCCAGTTTGTTGAGATCGGGTGGGCGCAACTGCGAGCCGACGCGCTTGGACAACCAGTCCTGCAGGTGCGGCTGCTGGTCGCCCGGCACTTCGACCGGATGGCGCACCTCGACGGTGTAGAGACGGTAAGCGTCGAGCGCGTCGCTGGTGAAAAGCGCGAGATCGGACGGGTTCGCCGCCATGGCGCCGCGCGCGGTCCAGCCGGCGACGCCGCCGGCGAGGAGCGCCATAAGCGTCGCGGCGATGCCGGCCGCCAAGGCGCCATAGCGGCGGCGCGTCAGCCGGTCGACATTGAGCCGCTGCGGCGGCTTTTCATTGACGGCGGCGCCGTAGCGCGCGCGGATGAACTCGGCCTGTTGGCGCCAGGCCGCGACTTTCACTGCATCGTCGGGGTGGCTTGCGAGCCATGCTTCGACGGCGCCAAGGCGTTCGGCCGGCAGCTCGCCATCGACATAGGCGTTGAGCTCGTCTTCGCCCACAATTTGGTCTCGATCAATCATCGTTCGCTCTCTTCGTCATTTCACACGGCGCAGCGCAGGGCGCTCGCCGTCAAGAAAGGCCTTTATCTGCGTGCGCGCGCGCGCGAGCCGCGACATCACCGTGCCGATCGGCACGCCCTGGATCTCGGCGACCTCGCGATAGGTGAGGCCCTCCAGCACGACGAGCAACAGCGCCGAGCGCTGATCCTCGGCAAGCTCGTCGAGTGCCCGTCCAATGTCGCGGCCGCCGGAATCCGGGCCGCTGGTCACCGCGTCGTTGTCGTGGATCTGCGTCAGCACCGGCCGCCGCGACAGGCTGCGCAGCCGGTTGCGGTTGAGGTTGGTCAATATGGTGTAAAGCCATGCTCGCGTATCTCCGCCGTGAAACAAATGCTCCGAACGCAAGGCTCGTACCAACGTGTCCTGCACGATATCGTCGGCAGTCTCGGCGTTGCGCGTCAGCGCACGTGCGTAACGGCGCAGCGCCGGAATTGCCGCCTGGACCTGCTCCCGGAAATCACTCAAGCATGTCACCTATTAAGGGACGTTAAGTTTTGTGCGTGCCGTCGCTCCGACATGCTCACGTTCAAAAACCCCAAGCACGGCCGGCTATTCCGCGGCCGCCTATTCCGTGACGCACCGCCGCAGTCCCGTTTGCCGTGCCTTATGGCCGCTTTACGCCGTGGCCGTTCCTAGCGCGACCGTATTCCGGCCGCCATTGCCCGTTGGGCCGGTGGTCGCCGGCCGTGCTTGATGGTCCAATGACCCTATGCCATAGGAGGCCGGGGCTGGAAATCCGCGCACGGGGTCTCAAGGCAATGCCAGAAAAGTCCGGCCTCATGCGCGGCAAACGCGGCCTGATCATGGGGGTCGCCAACCACCGTTCGCTGGCTTGGGGCATCGCCAAAGCCTGTCACAGCCACGGCGCCGAGCTTGCCTTCACCTATCAGGGCGACGCGCTAAAGAAGCGCGTGGAACCACTGGCGCAGGAGATCGGCGGCATCGTCGTCGGCGATTGCGACGTCACCGACGCGAACACCATCGACGCGGTTTTCGCCGCCGTCCAGTCGGCCTGGGGCAGCATCGACTTTCTGGTCCACGCCATTGCGTTTTCCGACAAGGATCAGCTCGACGGACGTTATGTCGACACCACGGCCGATAACTTCGCCAAGACCATGCTGATCAGTTGCTTCTCGTTCACCGCGATCGCCCAGCGCGCGGAGAAGCTGATGACAAACGGCGGCTCGATGCTGACGCTGACCTATTACGGCTCGGAAAAATGGATGCCGCATTATAATGTCATGGGCGTCGCCAAAGCGGCGCTCGAGGCCTCGGTGTGGTATCTCGCCGCCGATCTCGGGGTGAAGAACATCCGCGTCAACGCCATCTCCTCGGGTCCGATCAAGACGCTGGCGGCGTCCGGGATCGGCGATTTCCGCTACATTCTGAAGTGGAACGAGCACAACGCACCGTTGCGCCGTAACGTCACTATCGAGGAAGTCGGTGAGGCCGGCGCTTATCTGCTGTCCGACATGTCGCGCGGCGTCACCGGCGAAGTGCATCACGTCGATGCCGGCTACCATATTGTCGGCATGAAGCATCCGGACGCGCCTGACATCGCCGTCGGCAAAGAGTGATCCGCACTCCGCGCATTCCCGCGCCGGCGAGAATCCAATAATTGTTGCGCCAGCATTCCGATTGCGGATGCGCGGAAGCAGAACCGGCATGCCGATCCTCTACTACGTTCGCCATGGCGAAACCGATTTCAATGCCGAGCAACGCCTGCAGGGCCGCCTGGATACGCTCTTGAATGCCCGCGGCCGATTGCAGGCGAAGGATAGCGGCGAGGTGCTGCGGGATTTGTTCGCGCGCGATAACCGCAACGCCGGTGACTTTACTTATGTGGCGAGCCCGCTGCGGCGCGCCCGCGAAACCATGGAGATCCTGCGCCCGACGCTTGGGCTGCCGCCGCAGCCTTACCAGACCGACGATCGCTTGTTGGAGATTTCCTACGGCGCATGGGAAGGCTTGACGCTGCCGGAAATCGAAGCCCGCATGCCCGAAATGCTGGCGGAGCGTGAGCGCGCCAAATGGGATTTTGCGCCGCCGGACGGCGAAAGCTATCGCGAGCTCACGGCGCGGATCGGTGAATGGTATGCCTCGCTGACGCGCGACACCGTGGTGGCGGGGCATGGCGGCGGCGTGCGCGCGCTGATGGCGCTGTTCAATGTGCTGCCGAAGGAAGAGGCGACGCACGCGCAGATCGCCCAAGGTGTCGTCTATGTTTTTGCCGACGGCACGATGGCGCGTTACGCGTGAACGGCGGCACGCCGCTCGACAAAATTCCCGTCACCCATAAACGAAAGCGGCCGAACCTTGGTCCGGCCGCTGTGCGAGATCTGGGATCTCGCGAAATCCGAAGCTGATAGCGCGGCCCCAATACGAGGCTCACGCCAATCATTTACTTCGTCTTCGTCTTAGCCTTTTTCTTCTTCTTCGCCGCCATGATGATGTTCCTCGGTGTTTGAGTGATGAACCTACGGCAGGGTTGGTTCAGTCAGGTCAACTCGGTCCCTGGGCTTCAGCCCCCTTACCGAAATTCACCATGCCACAACGCGGCTTCGCGCGCAATCCAAAAATCACGAAAAACCTTTATTTTTCCGTAGCTTAACGGTTGTTCAGGTTTCCATTAATCTGTGTTCAGCGAGATGAATGCGGCATGAACGGCCCAATCAATGCGCGCCTGGTCGTGCGCAATATTGCGGCAAAACCGATGCGAGAATTTTGCGGGCGCGAACGAAATGCATGATTCCTGCCGCAGCTGCGAACGGTTTTGCGTGCAACGCGAAGCGCATTTGACCGGATGGGAGGCGCGGGCTACCAAGCCGCCACGCTGTTCTTTCAAGCATTGTCATATCCATGTCGTTCAACACGTTCGGCCATCTATTTCGCGTCACGACCTTCGGCGAGAGCCACGGGCCGGCGATCGGCTGCGTGATCGACGGCTGCCCGCCGCGCATTCCGCTGACCGAGGCCGACATTCAGCCGTATCTCGACCGCCGCCGTCCCGGCCAATCGCGCTACACGACGCAACGCCAGGAACCCGACACGGTCAAGATTCTCTCCGGCGTCTTTGCCGACGAGCAGAGCGGCGCGCAGGTGACGACCGGCACACCGATTGCGCTCGTCATCGACAATGTCGATCAGCGCTCGAAGGACTATTCCGACATCAAGGACAAATACCGCCCGGGCCACGCCGACTTCACATACGACATCAAATACGGCCTGCGCGATTATCGCGGCGGCGGCCGGCAATCCGCGCGCGAGACCGCGATGCGAGTCGCCGCTGGCGCCGTGGCACGCAAGGTGGTGCCCGATCTTACGGTCCGCGCGGCTCTCGTGCAGATGGGGCCGCATCGCGTCGATCGCGGCCGCTGGGACTGGGCCGAGGTCGACAACAATCCGTTCTTTTGTCCCGACGCAAAGCTTGCGGCCATGCTCGGCGATTATCTCGACGGATTGCGCAAGAAGGGCTCCTCGATCGGCGCGGTCATCGAGGTTATTGCCGAAGGCGTGCCGCCGGGTCTCGGCGCGCCGATCTACAACAAGCTCGACGGCGATCTCGCTGGCGCCTTGATGAGCATCAATGCGGTCAAAGGCGTGGAGATCGGCGCCGGCTTCGGCGCCGCCGAACTCACCGGCGAAGAGAACGGCGATGAGATGCGCATGGGTAATGACGGCAAGCTCATGTTTCTCTCTAACCAGGCCGGCGGCATTCTCGGCGGCATTTCCACCGGCCAGCCGGTCGTGGCGCGCTTTGCCGTCAAGCCGACCTCGTCGATTCTTACGCCGCGGCGCACCGTCGACCGCTACGGCCGCGAAACCGATATTTCGACCACCGGCCGCCATGACCCTTGCGTCGGCATCCGCGCCGTGCCGATCGGCGAAGCCATGGTGGCATGCGTCATCGCGGATCACTATCTACGTCAACGCGGCCAGGTCGGCGTAACACCGTCATGGCCGGTTGCGCCGCCCACACGCTGACGGCGCACAGGGGGCAAAGGCCGGGAATGCAGGACGTTCACGAACGTATTCGCACCGCCATCGCCGCATTCGGCCGCGGCGACATTGTCATCGTTGCCGATGACGACGATCGCGAGAATGAAGGCGATCTGTTTGTCGCTGCGAACCTGTGCACGCCGGAAAAGATGGCGTTCATCATCCGCCACACGTCCGGCATCGTCTGCGCACCGCTCGCGCTCGACGAGGCGCGGCGGCTGCATCTCGATCCGATGGTCGCGCTCAATGATGCGCCGCTCGGCACCGCCTTTACCGTTTCGGTCGATGTCCGCCACGGCCTGACCACGGGAATTTCGGCCGAGGAGCGGACCAATACCGTTCGGGCGCTGGCCAACGGCAATTCCGGCGCGTCGGACTTCGTGCGGCCGGGGCATGTTTTTCCGCTGGTCGCCAAGGAAGGCGGCGTCTTGATGCGCTCGGGCCATACCGAAGCTTGCGTCGATATGTGCCGGCTCGCTGGCGTGCCGCCGGTGGGTGTGCTCTCGGAGCTGATGAATGACGACGGCACGGTGATGCGCGGCCCCGAGCTTGCCGCTTTCGCCGAGCGCCACAAGCTGCAACGCATCTCGATCTCGGAACTGATCGCCTATCGGCAGTCGCGCGACAAGCTGATCGATCGCGCCGGCGAATTTCCGGTGCAGACCGAAATCGGCACGCTGACCGGCTACGCTTTTCTCACGCCGTTCGACCCAGTCTATCACATGGCCTTCGTCCATGGCTCCATCGGCGACGGCAAGAACGTGCTGACGCGGCTGCATCGCGCCAATATCATCGCCGACGTGTTCGGCGGCGCCAAGCCGATCCACCAGGCGCTCGCGCGCTTTGCCGCCGAGGGCAGGGGCGTGCTAATCCTGTTGCGCGACGGTACCGCCGGCGTGCCGGTGATCTCGATCCCGAAAAGCGACGAAACCGCGTCCGGCGAAGCGCGCTCGCGGCAATGGCGCGAGGTCGGTCTCGGCGCGCAAATCCTCAAAGACCTCGGCGTTACCTCGATCCGGCTGCTGACCTCGTCGCGCGGCATGACCTATGTCGGGCTGTCCGGCTTCGGCATCGAGATTACCGGCACCGAGCCGGTCGAAGGTTGAACCGTTCTCTGCCTTTGTGCGTCAAATGCAATGAGGAGGGCGACATGCCCAACAATTTCTTCGGCAATATTCGCACTAACATTCGTGCGATCCTGGCGGTGCTCGGTCTGGGGCTGACGCTGTCGGCGTGCGGATACAACACCATCCCGACGCTGCAGGAGACGGCCAAGGCGCGCTGGGCCGACGTGCAGAACCAATATCAGCGCCGCGCCGATCTCATTCCCAATCTGGTGGCGACGGTGCAGGGCTATGCCGCGCAGGAAAAAAGCGTGCTTACGGCAGTGGTCGAGGCGCGCGCCAAGGCGACGCAGATCAAGCTTGACGCGTCCGATCTCACCGACCCGGATAAGCTCAAGGCGTTTCAGGACGCGCAGAACCAATTGACCGGCGTGCTCGGGCGGCTCTTGGCCGTGACCGAGAACTATCCGGATCTCAAATCCAACGCCAACTTCCTGGCGCTGCAATCGCAGCTCGAAGGCACCGAGAACCGCATCGCGGTGGCGCGGCGCGACTATATCGACGCGGTGCGGGCCTATAACCTGTCGCTGCGCACGTTTCCGACGGTCCTCTGGGCGAAGACCGTGTTCTCCGGCGAAAAGCCGATGGCGGAATTCGCCGCGACCGAAGGCTCCGACAAGCCGCCGCCAGTGAAGTTCTGATGCTGTTGCCATTCCGGGCGCCGCTCGGAGTGCGGCGCTCGGAATCCATAACCACAGGTCCACGGACGTGACCTCAGACATCGTAAATCCCAGGCGTCTGTGGTTGTGGAGTCTGGGTTTGCGTTTCGCGCGCCCCGGAATGGCCGCGGGTCTCGCCGCGGCGCTGTTGTTCAGCCTTGCCGCACTTGCCGCACTCGACTTTCCGCCTCTGACCGGCCGTGTGGTCGATCAGGCCAATATCATGACGCCGGAGAGCCGCAGCGAGCTTGAGACCAAGCTGAAAGACCTTGAAGACAAGTCCGGCATTCAGCTGGTCGTCGCCACCGTCAAATCGTTGCAAGGCGGCGACATTGAAACTTATGCCAACGAGCTGTTCCGCGCCTGGAAGCTCGGCCAGGCGCAGAAGAATAACGGTGTTCTTCTGCTCATCGCCCCGAATGAGCACAGGGTCCGCATCGAGGTCGGCTACGGGCTCGAAGGCACGCTGACCGACGCGCTGTCGTCGGTGATCATTTCGAGCGCGATCGTGCCGCGGTTCAAGACGGGCGATTTTTCCGGCGGCATCAGCCGCGGCGTTGACGGGATTATCAGCGTCTTGAGCGGCGACACGTCGGACTGGCAGCGCAAGGTCGATGTCCGCCAAGACGATCCCGAGAGCGACTTCGACAAACTGTTTCCGATCCTGTTCTTTCTGCTGATCCTCTTCATCTGCTGGTATTTGATCCGCAATGCCGGCGGTGGCGGTCCCTCGAGCGGCGGCACGGCGCGTCGCGCCGGTCCGCTCTTCATCCCCTATGGCGGCTCGAGCTGGGGCGGCGGCGGCTTTGGCGGGGGAGGGTTCGGCGGCGGTGGCTTCGGTGGCGGATTTGGCGGCGGTGGCGGCTCGTCCGGCGGCGGCGGCGCCTCGGGAGGCTGGTAATGCGGGTCCTGCAGACAATAGCCGCAGCTTTGCTGGTGCTGTGCCTCGGCCTGTGTCTTGGCGCGGCATCGGCTTCTGCGCTCGACTTTCCGCTGCTCACCGGCCGGGTGGTCGATCAGGCCGGAATCCTCAACGCCGACATCCGCGGCGACCTTGCCGACAAATCGAAGGATCTTGAGGAAAAATCCGGCATCCAGCTCGTGGTCGCGACGGTGACGTCATTGCAGGGCAGCGATATCGAAACCTACGCCAATGAGCTATTCCGCACCTGGAAGCTCGGTCAGGCGCAGAAGAACAACGGCGTATTGCTTCTGGTTGCGCCGAATGAACGAAAAGTGCGCATCGAAGTCGGCTATGGCCTCGAAGGCGCGCTGACCGATGCGGTCGCCTCGGTCATTATTTCGAGCGCCATCGTGCCACGTTTTAAAAACGGCGATTTTCCTGGCGGGATCGAACGCGGCGTCGGCGGCATTCTCGACGTGCTCGGCGGCGATACGGCGGACTGGCAGCCGCAAACAGTCGTGCGGGATAACGACCCGTCTGTCCTGTGGGCACTGATCCCGATCATTCTGAGCTTCGGCTTCGTTTTTGTCGTCCACTTTATCGGGATCGGCGTCAGGCGCCTTTATCTCGGACTCCGCTACGGCGACTGGCATCCGGCGCGGGCGGGTCACTACGTCAAGCGCGGCAAACGTTTGGTCTTCGTTTCCGACAGCGGCTGGAGTTCGTCGAGCTCGAGCTCGGGCAGTTCGTGGAGTAGCGATTCCTCGAGCAGCAGCTCATCAGACTCCGATTTCTCCGGCGGCGGCGGTTCGTCGGGCGGCGGCGGCGCGTCGGGTAGCTGGTGATTTGGAGCTGGTGATGCAATTTGGCAAAGACGATTACGAGGCTGTCGCGTCGGCGATCCGCGCAGCGGAGCAGAAAACCTCCGGCCAGATCGTCTGCGTGCTGGCGCATTCGTCTTCGGGTTATGTGCATATCCCCATTTTGTGGGCGGTGGTGCTGGCACTGTTTGCGCCGTGGCCGCTGATCGATTTCACGCACTGGAGCGTGCAGCGGATCTTCTTGCTCCAGCTCGTCGTCTTCATCGCCGCGGGCCTGCTGTTTTCATGGATGCCGCTTCGGCTTCGGCTGGTCCCTCGTGCGCTGCAGCGGGCACGGGCGCATCGTGCCGCCATCGAGCAGTTCGTCGTTCGCGGCATCAGCCGCACCAAGAACCGCACCGGCATACTGATCTTCGTGTCGCTTGCCGAGCATTATGCGCGCATCATCGCCGACGACGGGATCGCTGCGAAAGTGCCGAATGGCGAGTGGCAGGCCGCGGTCGACGCGCTGACGGCGCATATGGGGGACGATCGGATCGCTGCAGGCTTCACCGCCGCGATCGCGCGCTGCGGCGAGGTCCTGGCGAAACATGCGCCGCCGGACGGTTCGCCCAATGAACTGCCGGATCGGCTATATATCATGTGAGGCGGGTCGCCTGGCTTTGGCGTCAATCGCGTGTCATCAAACAATCATAATGGACCTGCGGTCGAAAGCTCGGCGCTTTGACGGCCGCAGCGGGGTGGAGCGGATTGCTTGTCAGGGTCGCCCACAGATAACGGACCGCGTTACGCGATCTACTTCGTGCCGGCCGCCTCATCGCAGCTCTATCGCTATGGCAGCTCGATCCTCGGCTACGATTCCTACACCGGCAATAGCGTCAACTTCCCGGACGAGTTCGGTAGCGGCGCTGTGAACTGGAACGAACTCAGCGTGACGCCGCGACGCTACGGTTTTCACGCCACGCTGAAGGCGCCGTTTCACCTGGCGCCGTCCTGCACCGAGCAGCAGCTCATCAATGCGCTGCAGAATTTCGCCGGTCTCGGCCATGCGGTGCAAAGCTTCATGCCGATCCCGCGCGAGGTTGAAGACTTCATTGCCGTGGTCCCGCAAAAAACCGCGGCGCCCCTCGATGCGCTCGCGGCCTCCTGCACGACGATATTCGACGCCTATCGTGCGCCGATGTCGCCGCAAGAACGCGCGCGCCGCCTCGCCTCGGGCTTAAGCCAGAGCCAAATTCAGAATCTCGATCGCTGGGGCTATCCCTTCGTTCTGTCCGAATTCCGCTTTCACATGACGCTGACCGGCGCGGTCCCGCAGCGCCGCAAGAAGGCGATCCTTGCGGTGCTGCTCAACGGCTTTCATCATATGAATGTCGAGCGGTCGATCGCCGTCGACCGGCTCGCGCTGATGAAGCAGGAGACAACCGATGCCCCGTTCCATGTGCTGGACGAAGCGGTGCTGAGGATCGGTCAAGGGGCGCGCGGGGTTATGCCCCCCGCATAATCGCCTCACGCCCGGTTCGGAAACAATTGCGGCCGCAACTTCGGATGCCCCGCCATGGTCTTGGGCGCATAGGGCGTCTCGGCGCCGAGCGCTTCGGCGGCGTGCCAGGCCCAGCGCGGATCGTAGATCGCGCCGCGTGCGATGCAGATCATATCCGCCTTGCCGGAGGCGACGATGTCTTCGGCCTGCTGGTAGCCGGCGATCAAGCCGACCGTCATGGTGGTGATGCCGCTTTCCTTTTTCACCTTCTCGGCGAACGGCACCTGATAACCGGCCGAGAGCGGAATCTTCTGCCGCGGGTCGAGGCCGCCGGACGAGACGTCCATATAATCGAGGCCGCGCTTCCTCAGCTCCTTGGCGAGCAATACGGTCTCTTCCGGCGTCCAGCCGCCGTCGACCCAATCGGTGGCGGAGACGCGCATGCCGAGCGGCTTTTGCTCCGGCCACACCGCGCGCACCGCCTCGTACATTTCGATGGCGAAGCGCATGCGGTTTTCGGTCGAGCCGCCATATTCGTCGGTGCGCTGGTTGGAGAGCGGCGACAGGAATTGATGCGCCAGATAGCCGTGCGCGCCGTGCAGCTCGATGACGTCGTAACCGATGCGGTCGACGCGCTTGGCGGCGGCGGCGAATTCGCCGATGCAGCGCTTGATGTCCTCTTTGGTCATGGCATGCGGCACCGGCCAGCCGGTGTCGTAGGGGATGGCCGAGGGGGCTTCCGGCGTCCAGCCGCCTTCTTCCTTGGTCAGGATCGGCTTGCCGCCGGCGGCCGGCGGCGTGGTCGGGCCCTTGCGTCCGGCATGCGCGAGCTGCACGCCGAGCTTGGCGACGCCATATTGCCGGCAGAAATCGTGCACGCGCTTGAGCGCCTTCTCGTTGTCGTCCGACCACATGCCGGCGCATTTCGGCGAGATGCGCCCCTGCGGATTGACGTCGGTCATCTCGCACATCACGAGCCCGCCGCAGCCGAGCGACATATTGCCGAGATGCATCAGATGCCAGTCGTTCGCCGAGCCGTTGTCGGAATTGTACTGGCACATCGGCGACACCACGACGCGGTTGGGCAGCGTAAGACTGCGCAGTGTGATCGGAGAAAACAGGACGCTAGCCATAGGTGGAGACCCTTATTTTGAGAGGCTTTGGTGCTGAAAGATTCCAGGCCGGGGAGGGGTATAGCAGGGTGCTGCAATATCACGAAAAGCGGCCGGGGAGTACGCGCTATTTCTCGAACAGGGCCACCAGCTCCACGTGGGCAGAATAGCGGAACTGGTCGACCGGCGTCACGGATATGAGCCGGTAGCCGCCGTCGATCAGGATCCGCGCATCGCGGGCGAAGGTGCCGGGATCGCAGGACACGGCTGCGATCACGGGGACGCGGCTTGCTGCGATTTCGCGCGATTGCGCCTGCGCGCCCTGGCGCGGCGGATCGAACACGACGGCATCGAAACGGTTGAGCTCGGCGGCGAGGAACGGGTTCTTGAACAGATCGCGCCGCTCGGTGGTGACAGGTTTCAATCCCGGCGTGTTGCCGGCGCGTGCAAGCGCGGCGAGCGCTGCCTCGTCGTCGTCGGCCGCGGTGACGCGCACCTGTTCTGAGAGCCGCAGCGCGAACGGGCCGATGCCGGCGAACAGATCGGCCGCGCCTTTTTTCGCTCCGGCGGTGGCGCAAATATCGAGGACCAATCGCGCCAATTCCGCTTCGCCCTCGGCTGTGGCCTGTAGAAAGGCCGCGGCCGGCAACAGCACGGTCGCTGAACCCATGCGAATTGTCGGTGGCCGCGCCTGCACGATCAACTCGCCATGGCGGGTGAGCCGCGCCAGATTGTGCGAAGCGACGAGCCGGGCCAGCGCAGTCGTTGCCGTTGCGGTCAGGGGACCTGAGCCGCGCACGTCGATATCGAGCCCGGCGTCGGTTGCGGTGACATGGATGTCGAGCGGTTTGCGCAGCGGGCTGAGCAATTCGGCGATGGCCCATGCCGCCTTCAGTGCGCCGTCGAGGCTTTTGGCCAGGACCGGGCAGCGGTCGATCGGTATTATTTGATGCGCGCGCGCCGCCGAGAAACCGACCTCGAGCACGTCGTGGGTGCCGCGGCGGGCATGAAAAACGACACGGCGGCGACCCTCGCCGTGGGCATCGATCAGATCGGCGACCGGCGCTTCGATGCCCGCCTGTCGCAGCGCATCGATCACGAGATCGTGCTTCCACGCCCGGTAAGCAGACGTCTCCCAGTGCTGCATGGCGCAGCCGCCGCAAATGCCGAAATGCGGGCAGATCGGCGCGATACGTTGCGGGCTTGCCGTCTCGACCCGAAGGAGCTGCCGGCGGTCGGGCTGCCCGGGCACGCTCTCCACTTCGACGGTCTCGCCGGGCAGTGCGGCGGCGACAAAAATCGGTCCGTCGTCGCGATCAGCTACGCCATCGCCGCGATGGCCGATGCGGTCGATGACGAGATGCTCAATCACGTTCGGCCTCGATAAAGAATTCGCGATTGCCATCGCCGCCGAGGATCGCAGACGGAACGACACCGCCGACGCGCCAGCCGAGCGAAGCGATGACGGCGCCGATGTCCTCGCAAATCATCTTGTGAACGGCCTCGTCGCGCACGATGCCCTTCTTGCTGTGGCGGCGGTCGGCTTCGAATTGCGGCTTGATCAAAGCCAGGATTTTTGCGCGCTGCGCAAGCAGCTTGCTTACCGCCGGCAGCACGAGCTTCAGCGAGATGAAGCTCACGTCGACGGTCGCGAAGTCCGGCAGCGCGGGCAGGCGCGTTAGCAGACGGCTGGGATCGAGTGTGCGGATATCGGTTTGCTCGATGAGGAGGATATCGTCACGGCCTTGCAGGCGTTCATGAAACTGGCCGGTGCCGACATCGACGGCGCAGACATAGTTGGCGCCGCGCTGCAGCAGCACTTCGGTGAAGCCGCCGGTCGAGGCGCCGACGTCGAGGCAGATGCTGCCTTTGACATCGAGCATGAAGTGATCGAGTGCGGCAGCGAGTTTGACTCCGCCGCGCGAGACATAGGGATGTTCGGGCGCGGCCGAGATGACGGCGGCAGACGAAATCGCGTCGGAGGCTTTGCGCACGGGCACGCCGTCGGCGGTCACCAGGCCCGCAGCAATGGCTGCTTGCGCGCGGGCGCGGCTTTCAAACAAGCCGCGCGCGACCAAGAGCCGATCGGCGCGTTCGCGGGTGGTCATGGCCGGATTATACGACAAAGGTCCCGGCGGCGTTTGTGACGTGGGCTCCAAAACGCACATGCCCGGCACAAGGCCGGGCATGACGATAGAAGACCAAGAGTGGCCGCCTTAGGCGAGCTTCACCACTTCGCCACGCATGTTCTGGCCGAGCGCCTCGAAGGCCTTGGCGACGATGCCTTTGGCGTCGAGGCCGGCTTGGGCATACATGGCGTTGGGCGAGTCCTGATCGATGAAAATGTCCGGCAGCACCATCGAGCGCACCTTGAGCCCGCGGTCGAGCACGCCGTGCTCGGCGAGCGTCTGCAGCACATAGGCGCCGAAGCCGCCGATCGAGCCTTCCTCGATGGTGAGCAGCACTTCGTGCTCGCGGGCGAGCCGCAGCAGCATTTCGACGTCGAGCGGCTTGGCGAAGCGCGCATCGGCGACCGTGGTCGAGAGGCCATAAGTCGCAAGCTCGTCGGCCGCCTTGAGGCATTCGCCGAGGCGGGCGCCGAGCGAGAACAGCGCCACCTTGGTGCCTTCGCGCAGGATGCGGCCCTTGCCGATTTCGAGCGGCTTGCCTTCGGTGGGCATCGGCACGCCGAGGCCTTCGCCGCGCGGATAGCGCAGCGCCGAAGGGCGATCGTCGATCGCGGCCGCGGTCGCCACCATGTGGACGAGTTCGGCCTCGTCGGCGGCCGCCATCACCACGAAATTCGGCAGGCAGCCGAGATAGGCGACATCGAACGCGCCGGCATGAGTCGGGCCGTCGGCGCCGACCAGGCCGGCGCGGTCGAGCGCAAAGCGAACCGGCAGCTTCTGGATGGCGACGTCGTGCACGACCTGGTCGTAGGCGCGTTGCAGGAAGGTCGAATAGATCGTGGCGAACGGCTTGAAGCCTTCGGTCGCGAGACCCGCCGCGAAGGTGACGCCATGCTGTTCGGCAATGCCGACATCAAAAGTGCGCGTCGGAAACTCTTTCTCGAACAGATCGAGCCCGGTGCCGGACGGCATCGCCGCGGTGATGGCGACGATCTTGTCGTCCTTGCGCGCTTCCTTGATCAGGCTTTCGGCAAACACTTTGGTATATTGAGGGGCGCCGCCCTTCGACTTCTGCTGCGCGCCGGTGGCGACGTCGAATTTGACGACGCCGTGATATTTGTCCGCGGAATTCTCCGCCGGCTGATAGCCCTTGCCCTTCTGCGTGACGACGTGAACCAGGAACGGGCCATTCTTGGCGTCGCGCACGTTTTGCAGCACCGGCAGGAGGTGATCGATATTGTGGCCGTCGATCGGACCGACATAGAAGAAGCCGAGCTCATCGAACAGCGTGCCGCCGGTGACGAGGCCGCGCGCATATTCTTCGACCGCCAGCGCCCGCTGCTCGAGCATTTTGGTCGGCATTGCCTTGGCAACCTGACGCACGATCTTGCGCAAGCGATGATAGCCGCGCCCCGAGACGCGCCGGGCGAGATAGGCCGACAGCGCACCGACCGGCGGCGCAATCGACATGTCGTTGTCGTTGAGCACCACGATCAGGCGGGAATTCATGGCGCCGGCATTGTTCATGGCCTCATAGGCCATGCCGGCCGACATCGCGCCGTCACCGATAACGGCGATGACGTTGTTCTGGTTGCCCTGGAGGTCGCGCGCGACCGCCATGCCAAGGCCGGCGGAAATCGAGGTCGAGGAATGCGCGGCGCCGAACGGGTCGTATTCGCTCTCGGCGCGCTTGGTGAAGCCGGAGAGGCCGTTGCCCTGGCGCAGGGTGCGGATGCGGTCGCGGCGTCCGGTCAAGATCTTGTGCGGGTAGGCTTGATGGCCGACGTCCCAAACCAGCCGGTCGGCCGGCGTATTGAAAACATAATGCAGCGCGACGGTGAGCTCGATCACGCCGAGGCCGGCGCCGAGATGGCCGCCGGTCACCGCGACAGCGTCGATGGTCTCACGGCGCAATTCGTCAGCCACCTGCCGCAGCTGAGCGGGCTCAAGGTGCCTGAGATCGTCCGGGGTTTTGATGTGGTCGAGCAATGGGGTCTTTGACGAAACCGTCACGCTACGCTCCTTCAAGCTTTCAGACGTCTTTGGCTTTTAGACGAATGTGTTTTTTCGGCCTAACGCCGATAGTTGGGTCCCGGCAGCGGGCCCACGGGATGGAATACGCGAATTTAGCGTCCCCTATGAGGGTCCTTACACTATTATGGGCCGGAAGCGCAATTTAATCGGTAGGCCCTTGGGCGGTGACCTATCGGGAACTCTCAGGCGCTTCAATACCTTAATCTCCGTTCCCCGTTACGCCGCTTAACCTTGTCTCTTTGACGTAACCCGCACCACCTAGGTTCAGTTCATATTATAGCCAGGGGGCCGAGACGTTAATGCGACGAATTGTTTATAAGGGCGGGCGGGTGTGCCGGGAGGATGTGACGGAAATGGGGCGGTCACCGCCGGTCGCATTAACCGGTATCTAGCGAGCGAGTTGCACCGTGGGGCTCGATACTTACCGCAAAAAGCGCAAGTTCGATGTTACCTCCGAGCCGCGTGGCCGCAAACCGCGCTCCGGCGGCGATCGCTATGTCATCCAGAAGCATGACGCGACCCGGCTGCACTACGACCTGCGGCTCGAGCTCGACGGCGTTATGAAGAGCTGGGCGGTCACGCGCGGGCCGAGCCTCAATCCCGACGACAAGCGGCTCGCCGTCCATGTCGAGGATCACCCCGTCGAATACAACTCATTCGAAGGCACTATTCCGGAGGGCGAATACGGTGGTGGCACCGTGATGATCTGGGATCGCGGCACCTGGACGCCCGAAGGCGATCCGCATAAGGGCTATGCAAAAGGGCATCTCGAATTCACCCTCCATGGCGAGAAGCTGCACGGCCGCTGGCACCTGGTGCGCATGCGGCCGCGCCCAGGCGATCGCCGCGATGTGGGCCATGACAACTGGCTTCTCATTAAAGCAAAGGATGAAGAGGCCAAGAGCGGCCGCGCCGCCAATATCATCGACGCCGAGCCGCTGTCGGCGGTGACCGGCCGTTCGATGGAGGAAATAGCCGCCGGCAAAGGCAAGAAGCGCGTCTGGCATAGCAACCGCACTGCGGGCGCGCTCAAAGATCCGCCGAAAGACCCGGCGAAGACTTCCGGCCGGCCGCAATCGCAGCGCGAATTCAAGGCGCAGTTGAAGGCGCTCGCCGCCGCACGGACGAAGCCGGCGAGCAAATCGGCGCCGCGCGCGAAGCCGGCGAAAAAGTCCGCGGCAAAACCGCGGTCGCAGGCAAAACCGGCCGCGGCCAAGGTGGAACGCAAAAGCGGGCGGGCGTCTCGTGCGGGCGCGGCGCGCGCATCGGCGCATTCACGCGGAGGCCTACCTGCCTTTGTCCCGCCGAGCCTCGCCACGCTGCATGACGGCGCGCCGAGCGGAAAAAATTGGCTGCATGAGATCAAGTTCGACGGCTATCGCATCGAGGCGCGGCTCGATCACGGCAAGGTGCAGCTTTTGACACGCAAGCAGTTGGATTGGACGCACCGTTTCAAGCCGATTGCGGACGCGGTCAAAAAGCTCGCCGCGCAAACGGCGCTGATCGACGGCGAGCTGGTCGTCGAGGACGACAAAGGCATTTCAAGCTTCTCGCTGCTGCAGACCGACCTGAAAGACGTCCGCGACGACCGCTTCGTCTATCGCGCCTTCGATCTTTTATATCTCGACGGTCGCGATCTCACGCGCGAGCCGCTCACTGAACGCAAAGCCGCGCTGCAGCGGCTGCTCAAGGGCGAAAGCCGCAGGGGCCTTATCCGCTATGTCGATGATTTCGACGGCGACGGGCCCGCGATCTTCAAATCCGCCTGCGAGATGCATCTCGAAGGCATTATTTCGAAGCTTCGGGACGCGCCGTATCAGTCCGGCCGGTCGACGAACTTCATCAAGATCAAATGCCACAACGAGCAGGAATTCGTGGTCGCCGGTTTCAGTCCGTCGGCGGCGATGCCGAAAGCGGTCGGCGCGCTGATCGCCGCGTTTCACGAGCACGGCAGACTGCGCTACGCCGGGCGGATCGGAACCGGCTATACGCGTGAGACGGCGCGCGATCTGTGGAAACAGCTCGAACCGCTGCGCATCGACAAACCGCCAGTCGCACTGCCGCCGGAGGAGCGGCGCAAGGATGTCGTCTGGGTGAAGCCGCAGATGGTGATCGAGGCCGAATTCCGCGGCATCACCCATGACGGGTTGTTGCGGCAGGCCTCATTCAAGGGGCTGCGCGAGGACAAGCCGGCGCGCGAAGTGGTGCGCGAAACGCCGGTGGCCGCCAGTTCTGCCGCAATGGCGCGGCGCCAGCCGGTGCGCAAATCGGCCAAAGCCGAGGTCAAGGCGCCGTCACGGTCCACAAGCAGCGCCAGAAAAGATGTCGAAGTGGCCGGCGTCCGTCTGACGCATCCGGATCGCGTCTATTGGGCCGACGCCGGCGTCACCAAGGAGGACCTTGCCGCCTATTATGTGCGGGCCTGGGATGTCATGGCGCCGCATATTGTCGGCCGGCCGCTTGCGGTGTTGCGCTGCCCGGAAGGCACCGCCGGAGAGTGTTTTTTCCAAAAGCACATCGCGCAGAACGTCAAGCAATCGTCGCTGCGCCATGTCGTCAAAGCCAAGGAGCATGACGTCATCGCGGTCGAGAAGCGCGAAGAGCTGATCGAACTGGTGCAATCCGGTGCGCTGGAAATTCACGTCCGCGGCTCGCGGCTCGACAGTCTCGAAGCCTGCGACCGTATCGTGTTCGATCTCGATCCGGGTGACGGCGTTGCCTGGAAGGACATTGTCGCCGGCGCCAAGGAGATCCGCGACCGGCTTGCCGCGCTGAAGCTGAAGAGCTTTGCCAAGCTCTCCGGCGGCAAGGGCATTCACGTCATGGTGCCGATTGGCGACGCTGATTGGGAAACCACCAAGACCTTCACCGCGACCATTGCCGCGGCGATGGCCGCCGACAGCCCAGAACTTTACCTCGCCAAAATGACCAAGGCGCTGCGCCACGGCCGGATCTTCATCGATTACTTGCGCAATACGCGCGAGGCGACCTCGGTCGCCGCCTATTCGACGCGGGCGCGGGCGGGCGCGCCGGTGTCGCTGCCGCTGTCGTGGGAAGCGCTGTCGCGCACCACGGGCGGCAATCAATTCACGCTGCCGAGCCTGAAGAAAATCCCCGATGCCTGGGCCGATATCGGCAAAGTGCGGCAGAAGCTGCCTGAACTCGGCAAGACGGCAAACAAGACGCGGCGATAGCGCCGCCGGTCGCCGCGCCGGTAAAGGCGTAGCGACGTTACGCAGCTCCGACAAGTTCCAACACCCGGCAAGGCTCGCAGCCACCGTCGATCAGGGTTTCTTAATCGTTGCGCGCAACGATGCGCGGTGCGCTGGGGTCAAAGCGGCTTGAACGGCCCAGAGCCAACTCTCCGAACAGATTGGGGCATTCAATGCGGGTGTTGGGTAATTGCGTGTTCGCGTTGGCGACGATGTTCGTCGCTCATTTCGCCTGGGCGCAAGATGTCACCGGCTCGATAGGCGCGGCACCGGTCGGATGTCCCGGCAATCCTAACCCCACAGGTAACGTTCTCGGCGTGTCCCGCACTGTCGAAATTGACACTGCGGGCGGTCCCGGCTTCGGCTCCGAGCAGTTCAAGAGCTACGATTTTTTGCAGCCGGGCGAGGTGGTGTTGACCTTCGACGACGGCCCATGGCCGGGCAATACGCCGGCCGTGCTCAATGCGCTTGCGGCGCAATGCACCAAGGCGGTGTTCTTTCCGATCGGCGAGCATGCAATGTGGCATCCCGAGCTCCTCAAGCAAGTCGCGGTGGCGGGACATACGATCGGGTCGCACACCTGGTCGCATGCCGATCTGACGAAGCTTCCCGCCGACCAAGCTCAGGAAGAAATCGAGAAAGGCTTCAGCGCCGTGCATCTGGCGCTCGGTCAGCCCGAATCACCGTTCTTTCGCTTCCCCGGTCTGCGCCACACGCCGGAACTCGTTTCGTATCTGGGTACGCGCAACATCAGCGCTTTTTCCGCCGACTTCGATTCACAGGACTTCAAGATCCACAAGCCCGATCAAGTCATCGCATCGGTGATGATGAAGCTGAAGAAGAACGGCAAAGGCATCATCCTCATGCACGACTTCCAGCATGGCACGGCGCTCGCTTTGCCGGAGCTGCTCACCCAGCTGCAAGCCAACGGCTACCGGATCGTGCAGGTGAAGGCCAAAACTGCGGTGACCACGCTTGCGCAATATGACGAACAGGTCAGCAAGCAACTCGGCGGCGCCACCGCCGATTCCCGGCCGCTGGCGAGCGTCGTGCGCACGATCGACAGCTCGACCTTCAACGATCGTTTCGCCGTGACGCCCGCGGTGCGGTAAGCTTGCGAACGGCGCGTCGGCACCGGGCGATCAAGTCCGGCGCGGCGCGCAGGCGTTCTATGATGCAAATGTCAAACAGCGACGGCTTTTCGTAGCCCGGATGGAGCGGAGCGCAATCCGGGGACGATGGTGAAGCGTAAATGCCGCTCCCGGATTACGCTCCGCTCCATCCGGGCTTCGTGAGAAATAAAACGAAGGAAGCGGAACGCCGACAGACGCAGTGTTTCATGTCCGCACCAGCGGGTGCGGGCGCGCCACGGAGAGATCGGCTCGCGCCGACCCTCCGCTGCGGGCGCGCTCGCCTGTCGGCGTTCCACTGACGGCTCTAACTCACGGGCTTTCGCCCGCTGTGCGCGGCTTCAGGCCATGTTTCCTGGGACGTGGCCGGAGCGCCGGTCTGTCACATCCCCCTTCCGAGGGCAGAACCAAACGCAGTTTGTGCGGGCGTTACCCGCCCCAACCTGTCCCAGTCCAGTGACGCACCTCACGGACCGGTCGTAGTGCCGGCCAGCTGATGCCCGAAGCCGCCCGGGTGCGGGTCGTAACGCCGCCCGCGGGCACCGCACTCGCCCCGGCCTTCAGGTCTACCTCCCGAAGGCGTCCTTCATGAGCGAGATTCGCAATGAATGTAACGTAAATAGTGACATAAGTCAACGGGGCGGTGACGCCATCGGGTACAGACTTTGTATTGAAGATAACTCTGCGATACAAAGTAAATCGCTGTGGAAGGCGTCAAGTGGATCGAATATTTGGGGAGCCCAGGACAACGATGCAAATTAAGGGCGAACTTCTGATCTTTTTGAAAGTTCTGCGCGCCGCGACCTCCAGTCCGGTGAACTGGATTACATGTGCAATAGTCATTGCCACGTTCGTGTTGATCGCAACGGCGCCGCCGCCTCTGGATTATGCTGGAACGAAGGCCGAAGCGGGGTTTATTGCATTTGGCACTCTCTTGTTGCCTTTCTTCGTTCTTTATTTGATTGCGCGACTGATAATCGCTATTTTTGGAAGACGCCGCCAAGCAATCTTTTTCGCTTCCGCACTGTTGGCCTTGCTCACACCCATCGTCATCGGCGTCGTTGCGATAGCTCATTATGATCGTTACAGCAACGTCTCTGCAACACACTCGCTGGTGGCCAAGATTTACGATTCCGAATTGAAGGACAGGACCAATCTTGATGTGCGGGCCGCAAAGCTCATTGATCTGGGAGGAGCGTGTTACCCCGCCGTCAGCGGTTATGAGTGCTGGGTAGTCGTGACCTCGCCAGTCGAAGACTCGGACGTTGCTCAAGATATTGGAGATTGGCACGACATCAAATCAAGCACTCTGCTCCGCCTTCTGCCGGCATACGTTCGATATGGAGAAGTTGCAGTCCAGCGCATCCATGATCGCGTATACTCGGTCCTGAGCCACGATTATCAGGGACGGTGAGGCTGCCGTCACGCCGATTAGTCATGAAGTAGAACCAGCCACCAGCTATCGTCGCATCAAGAAAGACGTGGATGGCCGGGACAAGCCCGGCCATGACGGGGTGGGGGCTTATGATCCGGCGGTCCTCGCAGCCAAACGTCGCCGTCCGCCATTCAAATTTCGATGAATAGTCCTGGAGTTCAGGTCGCGTTCGTCAGCTGCCGCTAACCTTGATCGAAGAACTAGCCCGCGAGCTTGAAGCGCTCCGCCTTCGGTTCGAACCGGGCGCGGAAGACTTCCGCATCCATCGGGTCCTCGAAGCAGTAGCGCACGAAGGCCGCGTAATCATCTTCGACATACATGTCGAACTTCTCGACATGCTCGATCAGGAAACTCAAAATCTCGCTGTCGTCGCAGAGCTGCCGCCGCGGCAGCACCACCTGATACGGGCATTCCTCGTCGAGCTGGCGCAGCCAGTCGCTTCGCTTGTCCGTGCTACATTTGCCGGTGCTGCGTTTGTCAGCGTTGGTTTTGTCCGAATCCGTCATCGCTTTACCCATCGTTCGACCTCTTGATCCGAACGATGGATTGTTCTCTATTTGTTCCAAAAAGTCAAGCAGAAATGCCCATTTTACGGGGGAAACTGCAGGGTCAGCCGCACCACAATAGGCAGGGGATCGGGACCACCGGCTACTCAACATCCAGCGGGGTGGTGCCGGTCGGCTTGCCGCCGGCGTCGAGCGTGATCTTGTCCACGCGCGCCTCGGCCGCCCGCAAAAGCTCCTCGCAGCGGCGCTTGAGCGCCTCGCCGCGTTCGTAAATCGTCACCGATTCCTCGAGCGGCACCTTGCCCTCTTCGAGCCGTTTGACGATCGATTCCAGTTCCTCGATCGCCTGCTCGAACGGCAATTGCTTGATATCGTCGTTGCTCTTCTGCGCCATCGTCTGCCTAGTGTCGTAGCCCGAGGCTGTTTTGCTCCCGGATTACGCACGGCGCAATCCAGGCTACCGAATTATCCACGCATCAGCGCAGTCACATTATCCGCGCATGAGCGCAGTTACATGGGCGGCGACCGAATTGCCCAGCGCCTGCAGGTCGTAGCCGCCTTCGAGCAGTGAGACGACGCGGCCGCCGGCGCAAGCGTCGGCGACGTCCATCAGCTTTTTGGTCGCCCACGCGAAATCCTCTTCGGTGAGGTTGAGGTTGGCCAGCGGATCGCGGTAATGCGCGTCGAAGCCCGCGGAAATGATCAAAAGCTCGGGTCTGTATTCATTGAGCCGCGGCAGGATGCGATCTTCGAAAGCGGCCTTGAACTTGTTGCCGTCGTCGCCCGGGCGGAGCGGGGCGTTGACGACGGTATTGTATTCGCCGCTCTCGCCGATGGCGCCGGTGCCGGGAAACAGCGGCATCTGATGCGTCGAGCAATACATTACCGTCTTGTCGGCCCAGAAAATCTCCTGCGAGCCGTTGCCGTGATGCACGTCGAAATCGACGATCGCGACGCGCTCGACGCCGTGATGGTTCTGCGCATGGCGTGCGGCAATGGCGGCATTGTCGAACAGGCAGAACCCCATCGGCCGCGCCGTCTCGGCGTGATGGCCGGGCGGCCGGGTCGCGACAAAGGCGTTCCTGGCCTTTTTGGCTAGAACTTCATCGACCGCGAGCACCGCGCCGCCGGCGGCGCGCAGCGCCGCCTCGAAGGTGCCGGGCGACATTGCGGTGTCGCCGTCAAGATGGATCAGCCCCTCCGAAGGCGAGGCATCGCGCAGCTCTGTGACGTAGTCCATCGGATGGCAGAGCGCGACGGTCTCCAACGACGCCATCGGCGCCTCGACGCGCGCCAGCGCCTGGAATTTCTCGGCCTCGAGCGCGCGCTCGACGGCGCGCAGCCGGTCGGGACGTTCCGGGTGGCCTTGCGGCACGATGTGCTGCAGGCAGGCGGGATGCGAAATCAGAAGCGTGGACATTTGCGACATTTAAGATCACGCGACGGCGGACGGAAGGCAATTGGGCGCTCGTTAGCGCCCAATTTTTCATTGTTGCACGCCCAAACGGTGCCTGAGAGGAATTCGAAGTCAAGGATAGCCATAGCCAAGCGGGCTATGGCTACCGCCGTTGGCGGCGACCCTTCGGGTCGTCCTTGAGTTCGAATTCCTCTCAGGCAAAATGGTGGTCGCGCAATCAATGAAAGAGTCTGCCTTGGTCAGCATTTGAACGGACTACGGCAGACAGGCTGTCACGACGCCAACGCCGCATCGGCGCCCATCACGCCTTCGGCGCATTCGACCACGGTGCGTTCGATGGCGCCAGCCTGAACCGCGAAATTCTCGGCGAAAAACCGCGTCACCGCGACGCGCGCCGCGGTATCGGCGCCGAGCCGCAGCGCCGCCAGCGCTTCCTTGGCGAGGAGAACGCCGCCGGTGGCGAGCGCGAACAGCCGCAGATAAGGCGTCGCGCCGACCAAAGCTGCGTCGGGTTCCTTCTCGAGCCGGGAGAGCAGCCAATCGGTGGCGCGCGACAGGCTCTCGACTGCATCGCTGAGCCGGACCGGCGCCCAGCCGAAGCCCGGATCGTTGCTGGCGCCGAGCTCGCGCACGATGCCGCGCAGGTCTTCGATATGCGCGGCCACCGCGGCGCCGCCGGCGAGCGGCAATTTGCGGGTGACGAGATCGATCGCCTGAATGCCGTTGGTGCCTTCATAGATCGCCGCGATCCGCGCATCGCGGAAATGCTGCGCGGCGCCGGTCTCCTCGATAAAGCCCATGCCGCCGTGCACCTGCACGCCGAGCGAGGCGACCTCGTTGCCGATATCGGTCGAGAAGGCCTTGGCGACCGGTGTGAGTAGCGAAGCGCGCTGCTCTGCGGCCTTGCGCGCGGCTTCGTCCGTGCTGCGCTCACCGCGATCGAGCGCGATTGCGGTCGCATAGCAGATCACGCGCGCCGCTTGGGTGAGCGCGCGCATCGTCAGCAGCATGCGCCGCACGTCGGGATGCGCGATGATCGGCGCCATTTCGCCGGGCTTGGTACCGGCCTCGCGGCCCTGTTTGCGTTCGCGCGCATAAGCCAGCGCCTGCTGCGTCGCGCGCTCAGCGATGCCGACGCCCTGCAGGCCGACGGCAAGGCGGGCGCGGTTCATCATCGTGAACATGCAGGCCATGCCGGCATTTTCCTGGCCGATCAGGTAACTGACAGCGCCGCCATTGTCGCCGAAGATCATGGTGCAGGTCGGCGAACCGTGAATACCGAGCTTGTGCTCGACGGAATGCGCGCGGACGTCATTGCGTTCGCCAAGCGAACCATCCGGCTTGAGCAGGAATTTCGGCACCAGGAACAGCGAAATGCCGCGCGTGCCCGGCGGCGCATCGGGCAGCCGCGCCAGCACGAAGTGAAT
>Ga0210386_10000015_pt1 | contig 128986 bp, 125 predicted proteins | sample IncBWH32OmetaG_FD_160091 | JGI IMG/M metagenome (GOLD analysis project Ga0210386, IMG submission 160091) | Forest soil microbial communities from Barre Woods Harvard Forest LTER site, Petersham, Massachusetts, United States - Inc-BW-H-32-O ...
GGGGGTGTCCAAGGCCGGGCTCGCGCTTTGGGCGGCATCTTGAGTCGTGCCCGGGGTCGACTGTTGGGACGCCGTCGTCGACTGTGAATGACGCGACGACGTTCGCCCGTGCCTGCTGCGCGCAACATGATGCGGGCCGGTGCCCGGCTCGGGCGCCATGATGTTGTAATTGCCGTCGCCGCCCATCTCGAAATCGCGGGCGTTTGCGCTGCAAATGGCAGTCGCGAACAGCGCAGTCGCGGATAGCAATGTCAAAAGGATGGGACGTATCGAAACGGGACGATGCTGCGCGGGAAAGCTCATGGCTCTCTCCTTCGTCACCAGCCCACCGCCACGGGCGATAGTTGTGATCGACATCCGCCGATATCAACCCCCAGACCTTGATCCAATTCCATTGGATCGCATCAAGGTCTGGATTTTTTAAACGGCCTATTCTTCCGGCGCGTCCTCGATCGGGTCATAGCGCTTGGCGTCGAGCCCGAGCAGATTCCACGATTGCAGCATGTGCGGCGGCAATGGTGCGGTGACGTCGATCACGCCGCCGCGCGGATGCGGCACCGCGATGCGATGCGCCTGCAGATGCAGCTTGTCCTGCATGCCGCCCGGAAGTTCCCAGTTCTCGCGCGAAAAATATTTCGGATCGCCGACGATCGGATGATCGATATGCGCCATATGTGCTCTTAATTGATGAGTGCGTCCGGTCACCGGTTTGAGCGAAATCCAGGCCAGCGTGCGGCCCGAAGTCTCCACCACCGCGTAATAAGTGATGGCGTGGCTCGCCCCCTTCTCGCCGTGCTGCGCAATACGCATGAAGGATTCGTCCTCGCGCTCTTCCTTGGCGAGGAACGTCGAAATGCGGCCTTGCGGAAGCTTCGGCACGCCGGCGACCAGCGCCCAATAGATTTTCCGCGCCGAGCGCGAGCGGAATGTCTTGGCGAGAGCCGACGCCGCAAAGCGCGTTTTGGCGACCAACAGACAGCCGGCAGTGTCCTTATCGAGCCGATGCACCAGCCGCGGCCGCTGCCCATGCGCGTCACGCAAAACGTCCAGCATGCCGTCGAGGTGCCGCGTGGTGCCGGAACCGCCCTGCACTGCAAGACCCATCGGCTTGTTGAGCACGAGCACATCGGCGTCTTCGTACAGCGTGATCGACTTGAGGAAATCGGCGGTCTTCTGATCGGCCTCATTGCCCATCTTGCGCGCTTTGGGCGCATCAAGCCGCAGCGGCGGAATGCGCACGGTCTGTCCGGCTTCCAATCGGTTCTTCGGCTCGGTGCGCTTGCCGTTGACGCGCACCTCGCCTTTCCTGATGACGCGTTGAATGTGGGAAAAGCTCAAGCCCGGAAACCGCGCCTCGAAGAAGCGATCGACCCGCATGCCGTTTTCATCGGCCGATACGGTGACATTCTGCACGGTGGTGGCAGCTTGCAGCGCGGGCGAAGGGGTGTCTCTTCGCTGATCGCGGTCCGGTGGCGCATGGTCCCGTCGCGGCTCGAAAGAGGAACGGCTGAAGCGCTCAGGATGCCGCGCGCCGTTCTCGAACTTTGCAGTCTTTGAATGTCCAGACTTCGAGCGTCCGGGCTTCGCGTGTCCGGGCTTCGAGTGTCCAGGCTTCGAGTGTCCTGGCTTCGAATATCCAGACTTCGAGTGTTCGGACTTCGCATGCGTCGGACGCCCGCCGGGCTCGCCGGACTTGCGGTGATCTTCGCCGCGGCGCGCATCTTCCGCACGCCGGAACGGACGCGGCCGATGCCGCGGTCCGCTGGTCTGCTTGCCGCCGCCGGGCTGGCGTGGTCCGCGACTGCCTCTCACAATCCACTCCGCTCCCGCCGCAGCTTCGCCCAGTAGTCGAGCCGTTTTCTGATCTCACGCTCGAAGCCGCGCTCGGGCGGATCGTAGAATTGTTTGCGGCCGAGCGCTTCGGGGAAATAATCCTGGCCGGAAAATGCGTCCGGCGCGTCGTGATCGTATTCGTAGCCCGAACCGTAGCCTTCGGCTCGCATCAATTTGGTCGGCGCGTTGAGCACGTGCTTGGGCGGCAGCAGCGAGCCTGCGTCCTTGGCGGTGCGCATCGCTTCGCCGAAGGCGAGATAAGTGGCGTTCGATTTCGGCGCGGTGGCGACGTAAAGGCAGGCCTCGGCGATGGCGAGCTCGCCTTCGGGCGAACCCAGGAAGTCATAAGCATCTTTCGCCGCATTGGCGATGACCAGCGCCTGCGGATCGGCAAGCCCGATATCCTCGACCGCCATGCGCACGATGCGGCGCGCCAGGTACAGCGGATCCTCGCCGGCATCGAGCATGCGGCAGAGATAATACAAAGCCGCGTCGGCGTCGGAGCCGCGCACCGATTTGTGCAGCGCGCTGATCAGATTGTAGTGACCGTCCTGCTTCTTGTCGTAGATCGGGGCGCGGCGCTGCACCACGTTCTGCAGCGCCGCGGCGTCGAAAATCTCGCCTTGACGCGCGGCGCGCCAGACTTCTTCGGCGAGCGTCAGCGCGGCGCGGCCGTCGCCGTCGGCCATGCGGATCAGCGACGCGCGCGCCTCGGCGTCGAGCGGCAGCTTCTTGCCTTCAACGTCCTCGGCACGGTGCAGAAGCCTTTCGACCGCGGCCTCGTCGAGCGATTTGAACACGAGGACGCGAGCGCGCGACAGCAGCGGCGCAATCAGTTCGAAGGATGGGTTTTCGGTGGTGGCGCCGACCAGCACGATGGTGCCGTCTTCCATCACCGGCAGGAAGGAATCCTGCTGCGCCCGGTTGAAACGGTGGATCTCGTCGACAAAGAGCAGCGTGCCCTGCCCGGTCTCGCGGCGCAGCCGCGCCGCATCGAAGACTTTCTTCAGGTCGGCGACGCCGGAAAAGATCGCCGAAATCTGCTCGAAATAAAGCTCGGTCGCGTGAGCCAGCAGACGCGCCACCGTGGTCTTGCCGGTGCCGGGCGGTCCCCAGAAGATCAGCGAGCCGAGCGAGCGAGTCTCGAGCATGCGGGTCAGCGTGCCGTCGGGACCGAGCAAATGATCCTGGCCCACCACATCGGTGAGCTTGTCGGGGCGAAGTTTGTCGGCGAGCGGCCGCGGCGCATCACGATCGAGCCCGCTCGCGGCGAACAGGTTCGGTCCCTTCGATTTGGGACGGGAGCTCATCCGGAAAACATCACGGAAATCTGCTGGCCGCCGCGCACGATGGTGACCCGCCAGGCGTGACCGCCCGAGTCGGTGGCCTTCTGAAGATCGCCCGATTTCGCGATCTTCTGGCCGTTGACCGAGACCACGACGTCGCCTTTGCGGAAGCCGATGCCCTGAGCGGTGGAACCGTCGGCGACGGAGGTGATCGCAACGCCCTCGGTCTGCGGGTCGAGCTGCAATTCGTCGGCCAAAGCCGGCGACAGATTGGAGACCGTGACGCCGGCGAATGGCGAGCGATTTTTGATCTCGATCTCGTCGCGCGGCGTATCCGGCAGCGGCTCAAGGCTGACCGGCACGACGAAGCTCTTGCCTTGGCGCACGACGCCGACTTGCGCCGCGCCGCCGAGCGGCTTGGTGGCAAAGCGATAGTCGAAGCCGTTGGGGTCTTCGACGTCGATGCCATCGATGCTGACAATCAGATCGCCGGTCTTCAGGCCCGCCCGCGCCGCGGGGCTGCCGGCGACGAGGTTCGCGATCAACGCGCCGCTCGGCCGCTTCAGCCCGAGACTATCCGCAATTTCCGGCGTCACCTCTTGCAGCTTGGCACCGAGCCAGGCGCGTCTCACCGCGCTCGATCCGCCCTGCGCCGAGGCGACGACGACGCGCACACCGTTGGCGGGAATGGCAAAGCCGATGCCCTGCGAGCCGCCGGAGCGCGAATAGATCGCCGAATTGATGCCGACCAGGCGGCCGTTCATATCGACCAGCGCGCCGCCGGAATTGCCGGGATTGATGGCGGCGTCGGTCTGGATAAAGAACTGATAGTCGCTGATGCCGACCTGGGTGCGCGCCACCGCCGAAACGATGCCATGGGTGACGGTCTGGCCGACACCGAACGGATCGCCGATCGCGAGCACGACGTCGCCGACCTGCAGATCATCGGAATTGGCGAATTGCAAAGTCGGAAAGCGCTCATTGGCGCCCTTGATGCGCAGCACGGCGAGATCGCTGCGCTGATCCTTCAGCACGATCTCGGCGGCAAATTCGCGCTTGTCGGCGAGCGCGATCTTCACTTCGCTGGCGTCGGCGATGACGTGATAATTGGTGACGATGAGGCCCGACGGATCGACAATGACGCCGGAGCCAAGCGAGCGCTGCACCAGTTCCTGCGGCATGCCACCGCCGAAGAACTGGCGGAAGAACGGATCCGCCATGAACGGATTCTGGTTCTCGACGACGTGGGCGGCATAGACGTTGACCACCGCCGGCGCCACGCGCTTGACGATCGGCGCGAAGGACAGCTGCAGCTGGCCCATCGAAGTCGGCACCTGCCGGTCGACGGCATTTTGCGCCGATGCGCCCGGCGCCAGTAGCCCGAACAGGCCGACGGCCAATACCGTGACAGCGAAGATAGCCAGACGCAGCATAAAAGACCTCGAATCAATGCGCCCAGATATAGGCAACCGACCGAGGCCTTAGAAGGGCGCGGAAATTGACGTTACGCCGCGGCGGGGGCGCTTTCTGCGGCGGCGCGCTCCGGCACCGGGCCGGAATCGAGCCCCTTGGCGTCGACATCGCGGTCGACGAATTCGATCACCGCGACCGGGGCGGAATCGCCATAGCGGAAGCCGGCCTTCATGACGCGGGTATAGCCGCCGTTGCGCTCCTTGTAGCGCGGGCCGATCACCTCGAAGAGCTTCTTGACCATGGCGATGTCGCGCATCTCCGAAATCGCCTGGCGGCGCGCATGTAGCCCGCCGCGCTTGCCGAGCGTGACCAGCTTCTCGACGATCGGACGCAGGTCCTTGGCCTTCGGCAGCGTCGTCGTGATCTGCTCGTGCTTGATCAGCGAGGCGGCGAGATTGGCAAGCATCGAGCGGCGATGATCCGAGCGCCGGTTGAACTTGCGGTGTGCTTTGCCGTGATTCATAACGCCATTCCTGCCATTGCCTTACGCGTCATGCCCGGCGACCCGCCGGGCCGACGTTCTCAATAATGATCCTCGAAGCGCTTGGCCAATTCCTCGATGTTCTCAGGCGGCCAGCCGGGAACCTCCATGCCGAGATGCAGACCCATCTGCACCAGCACTTCCTTGATCTCGTTGAGCGACTTGCGGCCGAAATTCGGCGTGCGCAGCATCTCGGCTTCGGTCTTCTGCACCAGGTCGCCGATATAGACGATGTTGTCGTTCTTGAGACAGTTCGCCGAACGCACCGAGAGCTCGAGCTCGTCGACCTTCTTGAGGAAGGCCGGATTGAAGGCGAGATCGGGGATCGCCTCGTGCGCGGTCTCGCGCTTGGGCTCCTCGAAATTCACGAACACGTTGAGCTGATCCTGCAGAATGCGCGCGGCATAGGCGAGCGCATCTTCCGGGCTCAGCGCGCCGTTGGTCTCGATCGACAAGGTCAGCTTGTCGTAGTCGAGGATCTGGCCCTCGCGGGTGTTCTCGACCTTGTAGGACACCTTGCGCACCGGCGAGAACAGGCTGTCGACCGGGATCAGGCCGATCGGCGCGTCTTCCGGGCGGTTACGCTCGGACGGCACATAGCCCTTGCCGGTGTTGACGGTGAATTCCATGCGGATCTCGGCGCCCTCGTCGAGCGTGCACAGAACGAGCTCGGGATTGAGTACGACGATGTCGCCGACGGTTTGAATGTCGTTCGCCGTCACCGTGCCCGGACCCTGCTTCTTCACCACCATGCGCTTGGGGCCGTCGCCCTGCATCTTGATGGCGATGTCCTTGATGTTGAGGACGATGTCGGTGACGTCCTCGCGGACGCCGGCAATCGAAGAAAATTCATGCAGCACGCCGTCGATATGCACCGACTGCACCGCCGCGCCTTGCAGCGACGACAGCAAAATCCGCCGCAGCGCGTTGCCGAGCGTCACGCCAAAGCCGCGCTCCAGCGGCTCGGCGACCACTGTCGCGGTGCGGCGCGTATCGGCGCCGGGCGCGATTTGCAACTTGTTTGGCCTGATCAGTTCCTGCCAATTCTTCTGGATCGTCACGTTATCACCCATGGCGTTGCGCGGCGCGATTGTCTCGCGCGCCCCAGTCCGCTCCGTGGGGCCAAAGTCTTGCGGCGGCAGATGTTGCACTTCGTCCATCGACCGGATGTCCTATACGCGCCGGCGCTTGCGCGGGCGGCAGCCATTGTGCGGGATCGCCGTCACGTCGCGGATCGAGGTGATCGTGAAGCCCGCGGATTGCAGGGAACGCAGTGCCGATTCGCGGCCCGAACCCGGGCCCGCGACCTCGACTTCGAGCGTGCGCATGCCGTGCTCTTGCGCCTTCTTGGCGGCGTCTTCGGCGGCGACCTGCGCAGCATAGGGCGTCGACTTGCGCGAGCCCTTGAAACCCATCGTCCCGGCCGACGACCAGGCAATGGTATTGCCCTGCACGTCGGTGATCGTGATCATGGTATTGTTGAACGATGCGTTGACATGCGCGACGCCTGAAGCGATGTTTTTGCGTTCGCGTTTGCGGACGCGCGTGGCTTCCTTACCCATTCTGAACCCTTTCGCGGCTCGAAGCGCCCGGCTCCGATGCCGTCATAACCAATGTGTTCCGCGCGTTATTTCTTCTTGCCGGCAATAGCCTTGGCCGGTCCCTTGCGGGTCCGGGCGTTGGTGTGAGTGCGCTGGCCGCGCACGGGCAGACCGCGGCGATGACGCAGTCCGCGATAGCAGCCGAGATCCATCAGCCGCTTGATATTCATCGAGACTTCGCGCCGCAGATCGCCCTCGACCATATAGTCGCGGTCGATCACTTCGCGCAGTTGCAGCACTTCCTGGTCGGTCAGCTGCGACACCCGCCGCGATTCCGGGATCGACACCTTCCCCAGGATCTCTTTGGATTTGGCGCCGCCAATTCCGTAAATATATTGCAGCGCAATCACGATGCGCTTGTTGGTCGGCAGATTGACGCCAGCGATGCGAGCCACGTCAGTTACTCCTTGCGGCGGCCAGCCCTGCCCGGCCGCTTTCCGTAGGTTTGGTTGTCACCTGAGAAGGCCACAAACGTAAAAAGACAACGCCTGCCTGCCCTTGCGGCTCGGCATCGTTGCTAATTCTCCGACTGGATATTCGTGGCTTATTAATGGATTCACAGCGCGGTCGTCAACCTCAACTAGCGACTTCGTGTTCGAACTGGGTTAGCGGCGGTCGGTTTTCCCGGCTTTCCGCCTGGTCACCGCCTTGGTCACCACTTTGACCACTGGTCTGGCCGCCGCGGTTTTGCGGGTTCCAGTCCGCTTGCGGGCGGCCGCGCTGCGTTTCTTTGATTTTTTTCCTATAACTCCTCTGAGCGACCGCCTGTTCCGGGACGCGCTTTGCCGCGCCCCCTTCGCCCGCCGGGCCCGCCGCGGCCTTACGCGCTGAGCTCTTTTTTTTTGCTTTGAGCGCCCCGCACCGCCCCCACAGACGAGGGAACGGCAAGAACCTGGTCGATGGCGGCCGTGACGTCGTCGACCGACGCCATGCCGTTAACCGAGCGCAGCATGCCGTGCTGCCGGTAATAGGCGATCAGCGGCGCGGTCAGTTCCCGATAGGCGTTAAGCCGCTTGTGCAGGACTTCCGGATTGTCGTCGTCGCGCAGCTTCTCGCCGCGCGCCTTCATCTCGGCGACCCGGCTCTCGATCCGCCGCAGCAGCGCGGCCTCGTCGACCCGCAATTCGATCACGGCGTCGAGGGCGAGCCCTTTGTCGGCGAGGATGCGGTCGAGGGCCTCTGCCTGCGGCACGGTGCGCGGAAAGCCGTCGAGAATAAAGCCCTTGCGGGCGTCCGGCTGGTCGATGCGCTGGCCGATAATGCCGACAACGACCTCGTCGGGGCAAAGTCCGCCATCGGCCATGATCTTTTCAACCTGGCGCCCCACGGGGGTGCCGGCCTTTACGGCGGCGCGGAGCATGTCACCTGTCGAGAGCTGCACAATTCCGTATTTGGCGACGAGACGCAGGGCCTGCGTTCCCTTGCCAGCCCCCGGCGGGCCGAGCAGGATCAATCTCATCTACGGCGTCCCCTCAGTTTCGATCTTTTTATAAGGCCTTCGTACTGGTGGGCCAGCAGATAGCCTTGGACTTGCGCCACTGTATCCATGGTCACGCTGACCACGATCAGCAGCGAGGTGCCGCCGAAATAGAACGGTACCGCCGCATAGGAAATCAGAATCTCGGGGAACAGGCAAACCACCGCCAGATAGGCCGCCCCGATCACCGTGATTCGCGACAGCACGTAATCGATATATTCGGCCGTGCGTTCGCCCGGCCGAATGCCCGGGATGAAGCCGCCATGCTTCTTGAGGTTATCGGCGGTTTCCGTCGGGTTGAACACGATCGCCGTATAGAAGAAGGCGAAAAACACGATCAGCCCGACATAGAGCGCGAGGAAGAGCGGCCGCCCATGCGCCAGCTGCGTGGTGATGACGGTGAGCCAGCCCGGCCCCTGACCGGCCGTGAAATTGGCGATGGTCGTCGGCAACAGCAGCAGTGAAGAGGCGAAAATCGGCGGGATGACGCCCGACGTATTGAGCTTGAGCGGCAGATGCGAGGACTGGCCCTCGAACATGCGGTTGCCGACCTGGCGCTTGGGATATTGGATCAAGAGCCGGCGCTGCGCCCGTTCCATGAACACGATGAAGGTGATGACGGCGGCCGCCATGACGATGACGATGAGAATGAGCCCGGTCGAGAGCGCGCCTTGGCGGCCGAGTTCCAGTGTGCCGGCAATCGCCGACGGCAATTGCGCGACAATGCCCGACATGATGATAAGCGAGGTGCCGTTGCCGATGCCGCGCTGGGTGATCTGCTCGCCGAGCCACATCAGGAACATGGTGCCGCCAGTTAGCGTGATCACCGTGGAAATGCGGAAGAACAAGCCGGGATCGCTGACCACTCGGCTGGCGCCTTCAAGCCCGACTGCGATGCCATAGGCCTGGAACGCCGCCAGCACCACCGTGAGATAGCGGGTGTACTGGTTGATCATCTTGCGCCCAGCCTCGCCCTCTTTCTTCAGCGCTTCGAGGGTCGGCGACACCGTCGTCATCAGCTGGATGATGATCGAGGCCGAAATATACGGCATGATGTTGAGCGCAAAGATCGCCATGCGGTGGATGCCGCCGCCGGCGAACATGTTGAACATGCCGAGAATGCCGCCCTGCTGCGACTGGAAAATCTGGTCCCAGGCGTTGGGATCGATGCCGGGCAGCGGGATATAGGTGCCGAGGCGATAGACAAGCAGCGCACCGAGCGTGAACCAGATCCGCTTCTTCAACTCATCGGCTTTAGCGAGAGCGCCGAAGTTAAGATTGGCTGCCAGTTGTTCCGCTGCAGAGACCATCCGCCGAACTCCGTCTATCGAGACTGCCAGGGGCTCTTGGCCCGCGCCCCACTCCTATATAAGCGCGACCTATACAGGCGCGCGTCTATATAGGTATCAGGCTGCCTTCTCGCTCGCATCCGCCTTTGGCGCGAGGATTTCGACCGTGCCGCCGGCTTTTTCCACCGCAGCGACCGCCGATTTCGAGGCACCATAGACCGAAAGCGTCACTTTTGCCTTGATTTCGCCCGTGCCAAGGAGCCGCACGCCGTCCTTGGCCCGGCGCAGCAGGCCGGCTTTGACCAGCGCCGCGGCGTCGATCTTGGCCGCCGGGTCGATGACCTTTGCGTCGATCGCGGCCTGGATGCGGCCGAGATTCACTTCGTTGAGCTTCAGCGCGAAGGCGGTGTTCTTGAAGCCGCGCTTGGGCAGGCGGCGATGCAGCGGCATCTGGCCGCCCTCGAAGCCTTTGATGCGCACGCCCGAACGCGCGGTCTGGCCCTTGCCGCCGCGGCCGCCGGTCTTGCCCATGCCGGAGCCGATGCCGCGCCCGATGCGCAACCGCTTCTTGCGGGACCCCGGCCGGTCGGAGAGATCTTGCAGTTTCATCGGCTACTTCTCCACGACTTCGACAAGATGCGCGACCTTGGCAATCATGCCGCGGGTCGCCGCAGTGTCGATGAGATCGGCTTCCCGGCCGATCTTGTTGAGCTTTAATCCAATCAGCGTCTCGCGCTGGGTGTGAACCCGGCGCGAAGGGCTGGCAATCTGCCGGACCTTCACGGTCTTGCCCGCGGTCTTGCCCGTCTTCTTATCAGCGTTCATGTCGACGTTCCTGGCCTATTCCTGACTTGGCTCGCGCAACCGTTATTCGGCCGAGGCCTGTTCGGCATCGCCCTCGCGGCGGCGGGCCTGCAGCGTCGACACTTTCACGTTGCGGCGCGCGGCGACCGAGCGCGGCGAATCCTGATGCTTGAGCGCGTCGAAGGTCGCGCGCACGACATTGTACGGGTTCGAGGTGCCGAGCGACTTGGCGACGACGTCCTGCATGCCGAGCGTCTCGAATACCGCGCGCATCGGACCGCCGGCAATGATGCCGGTGCCGGGAGGGGCCGCGCGCAGAAAGACCTTGCCGGCGCCGTGGCGGCCAGCGACGTCGTGATGCAGCGTGCGGCCTTCGCGCAGCGGCACGCGGGTGAGCCCGCGCTTGGCCGCATCCGTCGCCTTGCGGATCGCCTCTGGCACTTCGCGCGCCTTGCCGTGGCCGAAGCCGACGCGTCCCTTCTGATCGCCGACGACGACGAGCGCCGCGAAGCCGAAGCGACGTCCGCCCTTCACCACTTTGGCGACGCGGTTGATGTGCACGAGCTTGTCGACGAACTCGCTGTCGCGCTCATCGTTTCTTCGCTCGCGGGGTTCACGTGCCATATTTGTGTGCCTTGTTGTCGATCTATCGTTGTTTCGTGGTTAAAAATTCAGTCCGCCCTCACGGGCGGCCTCGGCCAACGCCCTGACCCGGCCGTGGTAGAGATAGCTGCCACGGTCGAAAATGACGTCCTTGATGCCCTTCTGCTGAGCGCGCTCGGCGATCAGCTTGCCGACGACCTTCGCCGCATCGACGCTGGCGCCGGTCTTCAAGCCTTCGCGCTGCCCCTTCTCGATCGAAGACGCCGAGACGAGCGTGACGCCCTGGTCGTCGTCGATCACCTGCGCATAGATGTGCTTCGACGAGCGGTGCACGGACAGCCGCTTGCGCGTGCCGGCCGCCATCCGCAAAACGCCGCGGACGCGCCCCTTGCGCCGCATGATCCTGTCATTGAGTCTGGTCATCGCGGGCTCCGTTACTTCTTCTTGCCTTCCTTACGGAAGATGCGCTCGTCGGAATATTTGATGCCTTTGCCCTTATAGGGCTCCGGCGGGCGATATTCGCGGATCTCGGCGGCGACCTGGCCGACCTTCTGGCGGTCGGAGCCGGTGATCACGATCTCGACCGGCTTCGGCGTGGCAATGGTGATGCCTTCCGGGATCGGATAGACGACGTCGTGGCTGTAGCCGAGCGCGAGCTGCAGGTTCTTGCCCTGCACCGCGGCGCGATAGCCGACGCCGTTGATCTCGAGCTTGCGCTCGAAACCCTTGGTGACGCCCGAGATTAGGTTGGAGATCAACGTTCGCGACGTGCCCCATTGCGAGAGCGCGCGCTTGGTTTCGAAACGCGGATCGACCTTGATCGCGCCGTCCTCGAGCTTGACCGCAACGTCGTCATGCAGCGCCACCGACAGCGCGCCCTTGGGGCCTTTGACCTTCACGGTCTGGCCTTCGACATTGGCAGTGACGCCGGACGGCACTGCGATTGGTTTTTTGCCGATACGAGACATTAGAACACCGTGCAGAGGATTTCGCCGCCGACATTGGCGTCGCGGGCGTCGTGGTCGGCCATAACGCCTTTCGGCGTCGAAACGATGGTCACGCCGAGGCCGTTATTGATCCGCGGCATGTTCCTGACCGAGGTGTAGACGCGGCGGCCGGGCTTGGACACCCGCTCGATTTCGCGGATCACCGGCGCACCATCGAAATATTTCAGCTCGATCTCAAGCTCCGAACGGCCGTCTTTTTCGACCACGGCATAGCCGCGGATATAGCCTTCGTTCTTGAGCACTTCGAGCAGGCTTTCGCGCAGCTTCGAGCCCGGGCTCGAAACCTTGGACTTGTTGCGCATCTGCGCGTTGCGGATGCGGGTCAACAGATCGCCGACGGGATCGTTCATGGGCATGGTGCGATCCTCCTTACCAGCTCGACTTCACGAGGCCCGGGATCAGCCCTTTCGAGCCGAGCTCGCGGAGCGCGATGCGCGACAGCTTGTGCTTGCGATAGTAGGCGCGCGGCCGGCCGGTCAGTTCGCAGCGGTTGCGGATGCGGGTCGCCGATGAATTGCGCGGCAATTCGGCAAGCTTCAAGGTCGCCGCGAAGCGTTCCTCGACGGGCTTCGACCTGTCGTCCACGATCGCCTTGAGCCGCGCGCGCCGGCCGGAAAACTTCTTCGACATCCGGCGGCGCCGGTTGTTCTTCTCGATCGAGCTCTTCTTCGCCATTTCGTGCTCCTAATGTCCCGCGTCTGAGGTCCTTACGGCCTCACTGCCGGAACGGAAAATTGAACGCCGTCAACAACGCGCGCGCTTCGTCGTCGGTGCGCGCGGTGGTACAGACCGTGATGTCCATGCCCCACACGTCGGAAACCTTGTCGTAGTCGATCTCGGGGAACACGATGTGCTCCTTGATGCCGAGCGAATAATTGCCGCGGCCATCAAAGCTCTTCGGATTGAGCCCGCGGAAGTCGCGTACGCGCGGCAGCGCGATATTGATGAGGCGGTCGAGGAACTCGTACATCCGCGCCTTGCGCAGCGTCACCTTGCAGCCGATCGCCTGGCCGTCGCGCAGCTTGTAGGTGGCGATCGACTTGCGCGACTTGGTGATGACCGGCTTCTGGCCGGCGATCATCGCCAGATCGGCGGCGGCATTGTCGACCTTCTTGCGGTCGGCGACGCCTTCGCCGATGCCCATATTGATGACGACCTTGTCGAGCACCGGAATCTGGAAGCGGTTCTTGAAGCCGAACGTCTCACCGAGCTTCTTGCGGATAGTCTCGTCGAACTCGACCTTGAGCCGCGCCGGAACGCGCTCCTCCGGAGCGCGCGGCGCAGCCGGCTTGCCGGCCCCCGCCGCGACCTTGTCGCTGCGCGCCTGCTTCGCCGCTTTCTTGTCGTCCTTGCCGGCCTTGGCCATCTGCTCGGCGGTCTGCGGCCGCGGCGCCTGTTGTTCCGGCTTGCCCTTGTCCGACTTGCCTTTGGCCAGCTTTCCTTGGGCTTTGGCTTTCTTCTCGTCCGTATCAGCCATCGATCTCGACTCCCGAGCGCTTGGCGACGCGCACTTTCTTGCGTTCCTCGCCCTTGCCCACGATTTTGAAACCGACCCGCGTCGGTTTGCCGTCCTTCGGATCAGTCAGCGCCACGTTCGACAGATGGATCGGCGCCTCTTTGGAAATGATGCCGCCTTCCTGCGTCGCGCTCTGGCGCTGGTGACGCTTGACGACATTGACGCCGCGCACGAGCACGCGATGTTCGTCGCGGCGCGTTTCCAGCACCTCGCCGCTCCTGCCCTTGTCACGTCCCGCGATGACGACGACCGTGTCGCCTTTTTTGATCTTGGCGGCCATCACAGCACCTCGGGGGCGAGCGAGATGATCTTCATGTGGTTCTTCGCCCGCAGCTCGCGCGGCACCGGGCCGAAGATGCGGGTGCCGACCGGCTCCATCTGCGGATTGATCAGCACCGCGGCATTGCGGTCGAAACGGATAATCGAGCCGTCGGCGCGCTTGATGTCCTTGGCGATCCGCACGATCACCGCCTTCATCACGTCGCCTTTTTTGACGCGGCCGCGCGGGATCGCCTCCTTCACCGAGACGACGATGACGTCGCCGATGGTGGCGTATTTGCGCTTACTGCCGCCCAGCACCTTGATGCACATGACACGACGCGCGCCGGAATTATCCGCCACGTCGAGATTGGTTTGCATCTGGATCATGGGTTACCCCACTTGTTGTATTCCATAACGATCACGACGCTTTCTTCTTCTCGCCCCGCACCACGGCCCAACGCTTGAGCTTGGAGATCGGGCGGTGCTCTTCGATCCACACGATGTCGCCGACTTTAAATTCGTTCTTCTCGTCGTGCGCGTAATATTTCTTCGAGCTGCGCACGGTCTTCTTGAACAGCGGATGGGTGTAGCGGCGCTCGACCTTCACAACGAGGGTCTTGGCTTGCTTGTCGCTCACCACGACGCCCTGCAGAGTACGCTTTGGCATATCGGTCCTCTTAACTCTTCGCCGTGGCTTTTGGCGCAGTGGCTTTTGACGCGGCGGCTTTCGGCGAGCCTGGGCGCTTGCCGCGCGCAATGGTCTTGAGCCGCGCGATATCGCGCCGCACCTCGCGCACCCGCGCGGTGTTCTCCAACTGGCCGCTGGCGCGCTGGAAGCGCAGGTTGAAGTGCTCCTTCTTCAGCTTGAGCACTTCATCGTCGATCTGATCGATCGTCATCGCTCTGATATCAGCTGCTTTCATATTCTTACTCGCTGATCCGTTCGACGAAACGCGTCTTGATCGGCAATTTGGCCGCCGCAAGCGCCAGCGCCTCCTTGGCGGTCTGGATCGGGACGCCGTCGATTTCGAACAAAATCCGGCCGGGCTTCACCCGCGCCACCCACAATTCCGGCGCGCCCTTGCCCGAGCCCATGCGGACTTCGAGCGGCTTCTTTGACACCGGCACGTCCGGAAACAACCGGATCCAGACCCGGCCGGCGCGCTTCATGTGTCGCGTCAGCGCCCGCCGCGCCGCCTCGATCTGGCGCGCGGTCACGCGTTCAGGCTCGAGCGCCTTGAGCCCGAACTGGCCGAACGCAAGGTCGACGCAGCTTGAGGCAACGCCCTTGATGCGGCCCTTATGCGCCTTGCGGAATTTGGTGCGGACTGGTTGCAGCATGTCTCTATGCTTTCTTCTTCTTCATTCACCCGTTACGCCGCATCCCGGCGCGGCCGACCGGCTTCGCCCTCGGCCACGCGCTTGTCCTGCGCCATCGGGTCGTGTTCCATGATCTCGCCTTTGAAGATCCAGACCTTCACGCCGCAGGTGCCGTAGGTGGTGAAGGCGGTAGCGACGCCGTAATCGACATCGGCGCGCAGCGTATGCAGCGGCACGCGGCCCTCGCGGTACCATTCCATGCGGGCGATTTCGGCGCCGCCGAGACGGCCCGAGCAATTGATGCGAATGCCGCCGGCGCCGAGCCGCATCGCCGACTGCACGGCGCGCTTCATGGCGCGGCGGAACGCGACGCGGCGCTCGAGCTGCTGCGCGATCGATTCGGCGACCAGCTGGGCATCGAGCTCCGGCTTGCGGATCTCGACGATATTGATGACGACGTCGCTGTCGGTAACGGCGGCGACCTTCCTGCGCAGCTTTTCGATATCGGCGCCCTTCTTGCCGATGACGACACCCGGGCGCGCCGACTGGATGGTGACGCGGCACTTCTTGTGCGGGCGCTCGATCACGATCTTGGACACCGCGGCCTGCTTGAGCTCGGCCATCAAGATCTTGCGGATCTTCATGTCCTCGTGCAGCAGCGAACCGTAGCTGGACTTGCCGGCGTACCAGCGCGAATCCCAGGTGCGGTTGATGCCGAGGCGAAGCCCGACTGGATTGACCTTCTGACCCATATTGTTCTCCCGACCGTCCTCTTTAAGCCTGTGCCTGCGCTTCGACTTCGCGCACCACGATGGTGAGATGCGAGAACGGCTTCAAAATTGCTCCCGACCGGCCACGGGCGCGCGGCGAGAACCGCTTCATCACCAGCGCCTTGCCGACATGGGCCTCGGCGACAATCAGATCGTCGACATCGAGGTCATGATTGTTTTCCGCATTCGCGATCGCGGACTCGAGACACTTGCGCACATCGCGCGCGATGCGCTTGCGCGAGAATTCCAGTTCGGCGAGCGCCGTCGCGACCTTCTTGCCGCGAATGAGCTGGGCGAGAAGGTTGAGCTTCTGCGGGCTGATCCGCAGCGTGCGCGCCACCGCCTTGGCCTCGTTGTCGGCGAGATCGCGATCGCGTTTTTTCTTGCTCATGAACGTCTCCCGAAGCCCTACGAGCCGGATGCCGCAGCCGGCGCCGCGGCACCACCGGTGCTGCGCTTGGCTTTGCGATCCGACGAATGGCCGTAGAACGACCGCGTCGGGGCGAATTCACCGAATTTGTGGCCGACCATTTCCTCGGTGACGATCACCGGGATGTGCTTCTGGCCGTTATAGACGCCGAAGCTCAGGCCGACGAATTGCGGCAGGATCGTCGAACGCCGCGACCAGATGCGGATCAGGTCGTGACGTCCGGACGAGCGCGCGGCATCCGCCTTTTTCAGCAGATAACCGTCGACAAACGGACCCTTCCAGACTGAACGCGTCATGATCGCTCCTAGCCTTTCTTCTTGCGCGCGTGGCGGCTCACCATGATGAACTTCCCCGTCGACTTGTTCTTGCGCGTCTTCATGCCCTTGGTCGGCTTGCCCCACGGCGACACCGGATGCCGGCCGCCGCGGGTGCGGCCGCCAAGCGGGTGATCGACCGGGTTCATGGTCTCGCCGCGAACGTGACCGCGCCAACCCAGCCAGCGATTGCGGCCGGCTTTGCCGATCGAGATGTTCATGTTGTCGGGGTTCGACACCGCGCCGACGCTGGCAAGGCAGCGGCCGTTGACCAGGCGCTGCTCGCCGGAATTCAGCCTCAGGATGACATATTCGCCGTCACGGCCGACGATCTGCGCATAGGTGCCGGCGGAACGGGCGATCTGACCGCCTTTGCCGATCTTGATCTCGATATTGTGGACGATGGTGCCGACCGGAATGTTCGCGATCGGCATCGCATTGCCCGGCTTCACGTCGACATGCTCGCCGGCGACGATGCTGTCGCCCGCGGCAAGCCGCTGCGGCGCCAGAATATAGGCGAGCTCGCCGTCCTCGTATTTGACCAGCGCGATGAACGCGGTGCGGTTCGGATCATATTCGATCCGCTCGACCTTGGCCGGCATGTCGAACTTGCGGCGCTTGAAGTCGACCTTGCGGTAGGCCTGCTTGTGGCCGCCACCGCGGAAGCGCGAGGTGATGTGGCCGTTATTGTTGCGGCCGCCGGACGACATCTTGCCCTCGGTCAACGCCTTGACCGGCTTGCCGCGATGCAGACCCGTGCGATCGACCAGCACCAATTGGCGCTGACCGGGCGTGGTCGGATTGTATTTCTTTAATGCCATCGCCCGCTCCTTACAGTCCCGTGGTGACGTCGATCGTCTGGCCCTCTTCGAGGGTCACGATCGCACGCTTGGTGTCGGACTGCTGGCCCAAACGGCCCTTGAATACTTTCCATTTGCCGCGACGGCGCAGCGTGTTCACGCTCTTCACCTTGACGTCGAACAGCTTCTCCACCGCTTCCTTGATCTGCGGCTTGGTCGCAGTCATGGCGACCTTGAACACGACCTTGTTGTGTTCGGAGGCGTTGGTGGCCTTTTCGGTGATGAGCGGCGCGACGATGACGTCGTAATGGCGCGGATCGGTGGTCGTCATTTGAATCGCGCCTCCAGTGCATCGACGGCGGCGCGCGTGAGCACGAGCTTATGCCGCCGCATGATGTCGTAGACGTTGATGCCGGCGACCGGCAGCACGTCGATATTGGGAATGTTGCTCGCTGCGGTGCGAACGTCGGCGGAGACTTCGGCGCCGTCGATGAACAACGCATTAGATACGCCGAGCTTGTCGAACTGGCCGCGCAGCGCCTTGGTCTTGGCTTCCTTCACGGAGAGCGCATCGATGACGAGGATGCCGCCGTCTTTCGCCTTCGCCGACAAAGCGTGACGCAGCGCGAGCGCGCGGACTTTCTTCGGCAGGCCGATCTCATGGCTCCGCGTATGGGGGCCGAACGAACGGCCGCCGCCGCGGAACAGATTGACCCGCGCCGAGCCGTGACGGGCGGAGCCGGTGCCCTTCTGTCGGTACATCTTCTTACCGGTGCGGTGCACGTCGGCGCGGTTCTGCACCTCGTGGGTGCCGCGCCGGCGCTTGGCGAGCTGCCATACGACGCAGCGATGAATGATATCGGCGCGCGGCTCGAGCCCGAAAATGGCGTCGGACAAGGTGACCGAGCCGGCCGCTTTGCCGTCGAGGGAGGTGACTTTGAGTTCCATCACGCACCCTCCCCTTGGCTCGCCGGAGCACCTGAACCGGCCGGCGCGTCCTGACCGACCGAAACCGGCGCGGTCGATTCGTTGTCGGCAAGCTTGAACTTGCCCGGCTTCGGCAGATTGGTCGGCGGCTTCTTCTTCACCGCATCGCGCACCGTGATCCAGCCGCCATTGACGCCGGGAACGGCGCCTTCGACCAGAATGAGCCCGCGCGCGACATCGGTCTGGCGCACTTTCAGATTGAGCGTGGTCACGCGGTCGACGCCGAGATGACCTGGCATCTTCTTGTTCTTGAAGGTCTTGCCGGGATCCTGGCGGCCGCCGGTCGAACCGATCGAGCGGTGCGAGATCGACACGCCGTGGGAGGCGCGCAGACCGGCGAAATTCCAGCGCTTCATGCCGCCGGCGAAGCCCTTACCGGTTGAAGTGCCGGTGACGTCGACGAACTGGCCGACCACAAAGTGGTCAGCAGTGATTTCGGCGCCGATCGGGATCAGCGCGTCCTCGGTGACGCGGAATTCCGCAAGCTTGCGCTTGGGCTCGACCTTGGCGACGGCGAAATGACCGCGATCGGCCCTGGTCGTGCGCTGTACCTTGCGCTGGCCGGAGCCGACCTGCAGCGCGACATAGCCGTTCTTCTCTTTGGTGCGGTGGCCCACCACCTGGCAATTGCCGAGCCGCAACACCGTAACCGGCACATGCTCGCCGGTCTCGGTGAAGAGACGCGTCATCCCGACCTTTTGGGCAAGAACCCCGGAACGCATTTCTCTCTATCTCCAAACCTTAGAGCTTGATCTCGACATCGACGCCGGCGGCGAGATCGAGTTTCATCAGGGCGTCAACCGTTTGCGGCGTCGGATCGACGATGTCGAGCAGCCGCTTATGCGTGCGCATTTCGAACTGTTCCCGGCTCTTCTTGTCGACATGCGGCGAGCGGTTGACGGTGAATTTCTCGATCTTGGTCGGCAGCGGAATGGGTCCGCGCACCTGCGCGCCGGTGCGCTTCGCCGTATTGACGATCTCGCGCGTCGACGCATCGAGGATGCGGTGATCGAACGCCTTGAGCCGGATTCTTATGTTCTGGCCGTTCATGGTCCCGTCTCTCTGCCTCGTCATCGCCGGATTCAGGTCCGGCAATCCCAACTAATTCGCACGCACTGTGCTCATGAGATCGAGATGGCCGGGACGAGGCCCGGCCATGACGATGCGTTGATCCCTACTCGATGATGCTGGCCACCACGCCGGCGCCGACGGTGCGGCCGCCTTCGCGAATGGCGAAGCGCAGTTTCTCTTCCATGGCGATCGGCACGATCAGCGTCACTTCCATGGCGATATTGTCACCCGGCATCACCATTTCGGTACCTTCCGGCAGCGTCACGACGCCGGTCACGTCGGTGGTGCGGAAATAGAACTGCGGGCGATAATTGGTGAAGAACGGCGTGTGGCGGCCACCCTCTTCCTTGGTGAGGATGTAGGCCTCGGCCTTGAACTTGGTGTGCGGCTTCACCGAACCCGGCTTGCACAGCACTTGGCCGCGCTCGATTTCCTCGCGTTTGGTGCCGCGCAGCAGACAACCGACGTTGTCGCCGGCCTCGCCCTGATCGAGGAGCTTGCGGAACATTTCGACGCCGGTGACGGTGGTCTTGGTTGTCGGCTTGATGCCCACGATCTCGACTTCCTCGCCGACCTTGATAATGCCGCGCTCGATACGGCCGGTGCAGACCGTGCCGCGGCCGGAGATCGAGAACACGTCTTCGACCGGCATCAGGAACGGCTGATCCTTCGGACGCTCCGGCTGCGGGATATTGGCGTCAACCGCCTTCATCAGCTCCAGGATCGCGTCATGGCCGAGCTTCGGCTCTTTGCCTTCGAGCGCCATCAGCGCCGAGCCCTTGACGACCGGAATCTTGTCGCCAGGGAAATTGTACTTCGAGAGCAACTCGCGGACCTCGAGCTCGACGAGCTCGAGAAGTTCCGGATCGTCGACCATGTCGACCTTGTTGAGGAACACGACCAGCGCCGGCACGCCGACCTGGCGGGCGAGCAGGATGTGCTCGCGGGTCTGCGGCATCGGGCCGTCGGCGGCGCTCACCACCAGGATCGCGCCGTCCATCTGCGCCGCGCCGGTGATCATGTTCTTCACATAGTCGGCGTGCCCGGGGCAGTCGACATGCGCATAGTGGCGGTTCGCGGTTTCGTATTCGACATGCGCGGTCGCGATGGTGATGCCGCGCGCCTTCTCTTCCGGCGCCTTGTCGATCTGATCATAGGCGGTGAAAGTCGCCCCACCGGTTTCCGCCAATACCTTGGTAATCGCCGCCGTCAGCGACGTCTTGCCGTGATCGACGTGACCGATCGTGCCGATATTGCAATGCGGTTTGGTGCGGTTGAATTTTTCCTTAGCCATGGGGCTCTCCGTTCCGGCTCCTGCTTAATCCGTTTGACTTTGGTGTTAGGCGAACTTCGCCTGGACTTCCTCGGCGATTGCCTTCGGCACTTCTGCGTAGTGGTCGAATTGCATCGTGAATGTGGCGCGCCCCTGAGACATGGAGCGCAAGTTGTTGACGTAAGAAAACATGTTGGCGAGCGGCACCATCGCCGAGATGACGTTGGCGTTGCCGCGCATGTCCTGACCCTGGATTTGGCCGCGGCGCGAATTGAGGTCGCCGATGACCGACCCGGTGTAATCCTCCGGCGTCACCACCTCGACCTTCATGACCGGCTCGAGCAGCACGGGGCCGCCCTTTTGCAGCGCCTCGCGCATGGCGCCCCGCGCGCAGATCTCGAAGGCCATCGCCGACGAGTCGACGTCATGCGAGTCACCATCGACCAGCGAGACTTTGATATCGACGACCGGGAAGCCGGCGAGCACGCCGGAGCCCAGCACGCCTTCAAGGCCCTTCTCGACGGCAGGGATGAACTCCTTCGGCACCGAACCGCCGACGATCTCGTTCTCGAACACAAAACCGGCGCCCGGCTCGGACGGCTCGGCCACGATCTTGATCTTCGCATATTGGCCGTGGCCGCCGGTCTGCTTCTTATGGGTAAAATCGACAGTCGCCGACCGCGTCATTTTCTCGCGGTAGGCGACCTGCGGCGCGCCGATATTGGCATCGACCTTATAGGTGCGCTTCAAGATATCGACCTTGATGTCGAGATGAAGCTCGCCCATGCCCTTGATGATGGTCTGGCCGGATTCCTGATCGGTGTGAACACGGAAGGACGGATCCTCGGCCACGAGCTTGGCCAGTGCGACGCCGAGCTTCTCCTGGTCGGCCTTCGACTTCGGCTCGATCGCGATCTCGATGACCGGCTCGGGGAATTCCATCTTTTCCAGGATCACCGGCTTTTGCGGATCGCACAGCGTGTCGCCGGTGCGTACCTCTTTCAGCCCGGCCAGCGCGACGATATCGCCGGCATAGGCCTCCTTGATGTCTTCACGATTGTTGGCATGCATCAGCAGCATGCGACCGACGCGTTCCTTGCGATCCTTGGTCGAATTCACCACGCCGGTGCTGCTCTCGAGTTTGCCCGAATAGATGCGGCAGAACGTGATGGTGCCGACGAACGGATCGTCCATGATCTTGAATGCGAGCAGCGCCAGCGGCTCGTCGTCCGATGACTTGCGCTCGACCTCGTTGCCCTTGAGATCGACGCCTTTCACCGCCGGCACGTCGAGCGGCGACGGCAGATAGTCGACGACGGCATCAAGGAGCGGCTGCACGCCCTTGTTCTTGAACGCGGAACCGCACAGCACCGGAAAGAACTTGCCTTCAATAGTCGCCTTTCGGATCAGGCGCTTGAGCGTGGCGACGTCAGGCTCCTTGCCATCGAGGTAGGCCGACATCGCGTCATCATCGAGCTCGACAGCAGCTTCGACCAGTTTCTCGCGATATTCCTTGGCCTGATCCAAAAGGTCGGCCGGAATTTCGACGTCCTGATATTTCGCGCCGAGCGTCTCTTCGTCCCATACCACGCCGACCATGCGGACGAGGTCGATCACGCCCTTGAACGTGTTCTCGGCGCCGATCGGCAGCTGGATCGCCACCGGCTTGGCGCCGAGGCGGTCGACGATGTCTCTCAGGCACAGAAAAAAGTCGGCGCCGATCTTGTCCATCTTGTTGGCGAAGACGATGCGCGGAACGTTATAGCGGTCGCCCTGCCGCCAGACCGTCTCGGTCTGCGGCTCGACGCCCTGGTTGGAATCGAGCACGCATACCGCGCCGTCGAGGACGCGCAGCGAACGCTCCACTTCGATGGTGAAATCGACGTGGCCGGGCGTGTCGATGATGTTGAGGCGCTTGCCGTTCCACTGCGCAGTCGTCGCGGCGGACGTGATGGTGATGCCGCGCTCCTGCTCCTGCTCCATCCAATCCATCGTCGCGGCGCCTTCGTGCACCTCGCCGATCTTGTGGTTCTTGCCGGTGTAATAGAGGACGCGCTCGGTGGTCGTGGTCTTGCCGGCATCGATGTGCGCCATGATGCCGAAATTGCGATAGTCCTCGATCGGATTTGTGCGGGGCATGGGGATTTATCCTTCGCTGTCTCTTTGTTTCACCAGCGATAGTGCGAGAATGCCCGGTTGGCTTCCGCCATCCGGTGCGTGTCTTCGCGCTTCTTGACGGCGTTCCCCCGGCTATTCGACGCATCGAGCAGTTCGGCCGACAACCGCTCGGTCATGGTTTTCTCGTTACGCTCGCGCGCCGCCGAAATGATCCAGCGGATGCCGAGCGCCTGACGGCGCGACGAACGCACTTCGACAGGTACCTGATAGGTGGCGCCGCCGACGCGCCGCGAGCGCACTTCGATCGACGGCATCACATTGTCGAGCGCCTGCTGGAACACGGTGATCGCGTTGCCGCGGGTCTTGCCTTCGATGATGTCGAAAGCGCCATAGACGATGGTCTCAGCCGCCGACTTCTTGCCGGCATGCATGACCGAATTCATGAACTTGGTGACGACGACGTTCCCGAATTTCGGATCCGGGAGAATCTCGCGTTTGTCGGCCCTATGGCGGCGGGACATCTCGTTGCTTCCTTATTTCGGACGTTTGGCGCCGTATTTCGAGCGGCGCTGTTTGCGGTTCTTGACGCCCTGGGTGTCGAGGACGCCGCGCAGGATGTGATAGCGCACGCCGGGCAGGTCCTTGACGCGGCCGCCGCGGATCATGACCACCGAGTGCTCCTGCAGATTATGGCCTTCACCCGGAATGTAGCCGATGACTTCGAAGCCGTTGGTCAGGCGCACCTTGGCGACCTTGCGCAATGCCGAGTTGGGCTTCTTCGGCGTCGTCGTATAGACGCGCGTGCAGACGCCGCGCTTCTGCGGGCTTTGCTGCAGAGCCGGGACCTTCTTCTTCGCGCGCTGCGTAACGCGCGGCTTGCGAATGAGCTGGTTGATCGTCGGCATTGCTCGTTCGGGCTCCAATGCGGGGCTTTCGCCCCTCTAATCTCGTTCCAACAGGGCTCGCGCCCGCTTGCTCGCCGCAGAAATGCGTAGGCGCAAAACCAAATCGCGCCACCCGCGTAACGGTGCGGAGGAGCGCTTGGCTTTGCAGAGGACCACGATGCGGCGATCGCGGTCGTGCACCCGATTAACTGACTTTGCGAAGTCAGAGACAGCGTTTGAGCTTCCTTCGTCGAGGCGTCACGCCACGTCCGACGAGCTGCGAAAGCGCCAAAAGGCGACTACTTTCAGTAGCTTATACGGGGACCCGGCAGGCCGTTCCGACTGGCGAAGCTCACCGCCTGTCAAAAGTGGGCGGTATGTATCGGCGTAACCGCGCTAAGTCAAGCAGATATGGGCACAAACGTGCGATGGCGCAAGCACATCCGCGCGGTGTGTCGCCTGCAAATTTATCCTCAAGCCGGCTCCATGCCTTTGCTACGGATCAGCCGCCCGGCTTGCGGCGTCTTGGTAAAGGCGACGAAGGCGCGGGCGGCGGCGGGCTCCCGTACGCCGGCCGAAAGACCGGCGGCGTATATAATGACATTCTGCAGTTCGGCCGGCAGTGGGCCGACCAGGTCGGCACCTGGCACCGGCAGGATGGCCACAATCTGCTGCAGGCCGATTTCGGCCTCGCCGGCGGCGACGAGCTCGGCCACTGGCCGACTGGTGAGCTTGGTTTTCGGCTTCATCGCCGCCGCAATGCCGAGCTTCTCCAGAAGACCCGCGACGTAAGCACCGCTTGGACCGTCGCTATAGGAAATCGACTTGGCCGCGAGCAGCGCGGCTTTGAAGGCCGCGACCGTACTGATATCGGGGTTTGGCGCGCCCGAGCGCACGGCGAGCCCAACGGCCGAGCGTGTCACATCGACCGTGGCACCTTCGGCGATTCTCCCGGCCTTGACCAGTTCGTCGATTTCGGGACGCGGCAACAGCGCGATGTCGAAAGCCGCGCCGTCGGCGATGTCCTTTTTCAGCACAGAGGTCAGCCGATACTCCACCTCGACCTTGGCGCCGTTGGCCCGCTCAAATAGCGGCACGATCTCGGTCAAGAACGTGCGCATCGCGCCGCCCGAGAGGATCTTGATGGTCTTTGCGGACATGAGAGCCATTGTAACCCAGGCTACGAAAAAAGGGCCGCCCACCGGGCGGCCCTTCGATGTCGTAGCGGCTTGGCGGATTTACTCCGCCGCCGGCAGCGCCGCGGGCTCGGCGGCGGCTTCCGCCTTCACCGCAGCCTCCTTCTCGCGCTCGGCGAGAATGAGCGCATCGCGCTTGATCGCAACTTCGCGGATCTTGTTCATCATCGCGCCGGTTCCCGCCGGGATCAGGCGGCCGACGATGACATTCTCCTTGAGCCCGTCGAGCGTGTCGGCCTTGCCGTTGACCGCCGCCTCGGTAAGCACGCGCGTCGTCTCCTGGAACGACGCCGCCGAGATGAACGAGCGGGTCTGCAGCGACGCCTTGGTGATGCCGAGCAGCACCGGATGCGCGACCGCAGGCTTCTTGCCCTCCTCCGCCGCCTTGGCATTACCCTCGTCGAACTCGAGCTTGTCGACCTGATCGCCCTGGATCATGTCGGTTTCGCCGGAATCGGTGATCTCAACCTTCTGCAACATCTGCCGAACGATAACCTCGATGTGCTTGTCGTTGATCGCCACGCCCTGGAGCCGATAGACGTCCTGGATCTCGTTGACGAGGTAGCCGGCCAGTTCCTCGACACCCTTGATGGCCAGGATGTCGTGCGGCGCCGGGTTGCCTTCGACGATGAAGTCGCCCTTCTCGATCACGTCGCCGTCCTGCAAGTGGATGTGCTTGCCTTTCGCCACGAGATACTCGCGCGGCTCCTCGCTCTTGTCGGTCGGCTCGATGGTGATGCGCCGCTTGTTCTTGTAGTCGCGGCCGAAGCGCACCGTGCCGGAGATTTCCGCGATCACCGCGGATTCCTTCGGCCGCCGCGCCTCGAACAGTTCGGCAACGCGCGGCAAACCACCTGTAATGTCGCGGGTCTTCGCGCTCTCCGTCGGGATACGCGCGATGACGTCGGCGGCCTTCACAATCGAGCCCGGATCGACCGAGATGATGGCGTCGACCGCAAGCGTATAGCGCGCGTCGCCGCCACGGCTCAGTTTGAGGATCTTGCCGTCCTTGTCCTTGATCACCAGAGCGGGACGCAGATCCTGCTGGCCGCGGGCCGAACCCGAACGCCAGTCGATCACGACGCGCTTGGCGATACCGGTCGACTCGTCGAGCGACTCGGTGAGCGACTGGCCGTCGACGAGATCCTCGTAGCCGATCGTGCCCTCGACCTCGGTGAGGATCGGCCGGGTATAGGGATCCCACTCGGCGATGCGCTGGCCGCGCTTGATGTGCTCGCCGTCGGTGACCCGCAACCGGGCGCCATACTGAATGCGGTGCACGGCGCGTTCGGTGCCGTCCGGATCGACCACCGCAACGATGAGGTTGCGGTTCATCGCGATCAGATCGCCGTCCGAATTACGGGCGACGTTGAGGTTTTTGATCTTGACGGTGCCCTCGAAGTTCGACTCGATGAACGACTGCTCCGAGATCTGCGCCGCGCCGCCGATGTGGAACGTCCGCATCGTCAATTGCGTACCTGGCTCGCCGATCGACTGAGCGGCGATGACGCCCACCGCCTCACCCATATTGACCGGTGTGCCGCGGGCGAGATCGCGCCCGTAACACGCACCGCAAACGCCGGTGACGGTTTCGCAGGTGAGCACGGAACGGATTTTGAGCTCCTGGACGCCTGCAGTGACGAGCTTCTCGACGCTGTATTCGTCGAGCAACGTTGCATTCGGCACCAGCACTTCGGTGCCCGACGGATCGCGCACGTCTTCGGCCGTGGTACGGCCGAGGATGCGGCTTGCCAGCGAAGCGACCACCGTGCCGGCATCGATGATGGCGCGCACCTTGATGCCGCGGGTCGTGCCGCAGTCGAACTCGGTGATGATGCAGTCCTGCGCCACGTCGACGAGACGCCGCGTCAGATAGCCGGAGTTGGCCGTCTTCAGCGCGGTGTCGGCGAGGCCCTTGCGGGCGCCGTGCGTCGAATTGAAGTATTCGAGCACCGAGAGACCTTCCTTGAAGTTGGAAATGATCGGGCTCTCGATGATCTCGCCCGACGGCTTCGCCATCAGGCCGCGCATGCCGGCAAGCTGACGCATCTGGGCGGGCGAACCGCGCGCGCCGGAATGCGCCATCATGTAAATGGAGTTCACCTGCGCCTCGGCGCCCTTCTCGGCTGCCGGACGGGAGGTGGAGATCTCTTTCATCATCGCTTCGGCGATGGTCTCGGTGCACTTCGACCAGGCGTCGACGACCTTGTTGTATTTCTCGCCCTGGGTGATCAGGCCGTCGTTGTATTGCTGCTCGAATTCCTTGACGAGATCGCGGGTCTTCTCGACCGTCGCTTTCTTGGAGTGCGGCACGACCATGTCGTCCTTGCCGAACGAAATGCCGGCCTTGAATGCATGGTGGAAGCCAAGCGCCATGATGCGGTCGCAGAAGATCACCGTCTCCTTCTGACCGCAGTGGCGATAGACCGTGTCGATCATTCCGGAGATTTCGCGCTTCGTCATCAGCTTGTTGACGAGGTCGAACGGCGTCTTGGCGAGCTTCGGCAGCACCGAGCCGAGAATGACCCGGCCCGGCGTGGTGTCGTACCAGCGCGTGACCGGCTTGCTGTCTTCGCCGACGCCATGCCAGCGGTATTTGATCCGCGAATGCAGGCTGACGGCCTTCTCGTGCAGCGCGAGGTCGATCTCGGCCAGATCGCCGAATATTTTCGGCTTCTCGCCTTCGACCGCATCGCGGATCAGAGAAAGGTAGTAGAGGCCGAGCACGATGTCCTGCGACGGCACGATGATCGGCGCGCCGTTCGCCGGGTGCAGGATGTTGTTGGTCGACATCATCAAGACGCGCGCTTCGAGCTGCGCCTCGAGCGACAGCGGCACGTGCACCGCCATCTGGTCGCCGTCGAAGTCGGCATTGAAGGCGGCGCAAACCAGCGGATGCAGCTGGATCGCCTTGCCTTCGATCAACACCGGCTCGAAGGCCTGAATGCCGAGACGATGGAGCGTCGGCGCGCGGTTGAGCAGCACCGGATGCTCGCGAATGACTTCGTCGAGGATATCCCAAACCTCGGGCTTCTCCTTCTCGACGAGCTTCTTCGCTTGTTTGACCGTCGTCGACAGGCCCTTGGCGTCAAGCCGCGAATAGATGAACGGCTTGAACAGTTCGAGCGCCATCTTCTTCGGCAAGCCGCACTGGTGCAGCTTGAGCTCGGGACCGACCACGATCACCGAACGGCCGGAATAGTCGACGCGCTTGCCGAGCAGGTTCTGGCGGAACCGGCCCTGCTTGCCCTTGAGCATGTCGGCGAGCGACTTCAGCGGCCTTTTATTGGCGCCGGTGATGACGCGGCCGCGGCGGCCGTTGTCGAACAGCGCATCGACCGCTTCCTGCAGCATGCGCTTTTCGTTGCGGATGATGATGTCCGGCGCACGCAACTCGATCAGCCGCTTCAGGCGGTTGTTGCGGTTGATGACGCGGCGATAGAGATCGTTGAGGTCCGACGTGGCGAAGCGCCCGCCGTCGAGCGGCACGAGCGGCCGCAAGTCGGGCGGGATCACCGGCACATGGGTGAGGATCATCCATTCCGGCTTGTTGCTGGACTGGGTGAAGGCCTCGATCAGCTTGAGCCGCTTGGCAAGCTTCTTCGGCTTCAGCTCCGAGGTCGATTCCGCGATCTCGACGCGCAAATCCGCGGCGAGCTTCTCGAGATCGAGCGCCTTGAGCATCTCGCGGATCGCTTCCGCGCCGATCATGGCGGTGAAGCTGTCGGCGCCGAATTCATCCTGCGCCTTGACGTAGTCTTCCTCGGACAGGAGCTGACGGTCCTTGAGCGGCGTGAGGCCGGGCTCGAGCACCACGTAATATTCGAAATAAAGGATGCGCTCGAGATCCTTCAGCGTCATGTCGAGCAGAAGGCCGATCCGGCTCGGCAGCGACTTCAGGAACCAGATATGCGCAACGGGCGCCGCGAGTTCGATATGACCCATGCGCTCGCGCCGCACCCGCGACAGCGTGACTTCGACCGAGCACTTCTCGCAGATGATGCCCTTGTACTTCATGCGCTTGTACTTGCCGCACAAGCATTCATAGTCCTTGATCGGCCCGAAAATGCGCGCGCAGAACAGGCCGTCGCGCTCGGGCTTGAAGGTGCGGTAATTGATGGTCTCGGGCTTTTTGATCTCGCCGTAGGACCAGGACAGAATCTTCTCCGGACTCGCGATCGAAATCCGGATCTGGTCGAAGACCTGCGCCGGAACCTGCGGGCTGAAAAGATTCATAATTTCTTGGTTCATCGTCTGCTCCGCTTGCCGACCGTGTCGGCCGCTGTCGTCATTCTCTTAAAGCCTACGAAAGCTCTCGATGACCGGGCATCGCGCATCGCGACGCCCGGCCATGACGTTTGTCTTACTCGGCCGCCTCGGGCACGCCATCACCGCGCTGCTGCTTGGAGTTGTACAGGTCGACATTGAGGCCGAGCGAGCGCATTTCCTTGACCAACACGTTGAACGATTCCGGGATACCGGACTCGAACGCGTCGTCACCGCGCACGATCGACTCGTAGACCTTGGTGCGTCCGGCGACGTCGTCGGACTTCACCGTCAGCATTTCCTGCAGCGTGTAGGCGGCGCCATAGGCTTCGAGCGCCCACACTTCCATTTCGCCGAAGCGCTGACCGCCGAACTGCGCCTTGCCGCCCAGCGGCTGCTGGGTGACGAGGCTGTACGGGCCGATCGAGCGCGCGTGGATCTTGTCGTCCACCAGGTGATGCAGCTTCAGCATATAGATGTAGCCGACGGTCACCCTGCGATCGAACGCGTCGCCGGTGCGCCCGTCATAGAGCGTCACCTGCCCGGAATGGTCGAGGCCAGCGAGATCGAGCATGTGCTCGATATCGGCTTCCTTGGCGCCGTCGAACACGGGGGTAGCGATCGGCACGCCGTGACGCAGATTGGTGCCGAGCTCCATGAGGCCCTTGTCGTCGAGCGACTTGATGGTCTCGTCCTCGCCATAGACCTTCTTCAACAGGTCTTTGAGCGGCTTGGAGTCCTTCTTGCCGTTGTACATGTCGACCGCGGCGCCGATCTTCAAACCGAGGCCGGCGCAGGCCCAGCCGAGATGGGTCTCGAGGATCTGACCGACATTCATGCGGCTCGGCACGCCGAGCGGGTTGAGCACGACATCGACCGAAGTGCCGTCGGCGAGGAATGGCATGTCCTCCGCCGGCACGATCTTCGACACCACACCCTTATTGCCGTGGCGGCCGGCCATCTTGTCGCCGGGTTGGATCTTGCGCTTCACCGCGACGAAGACCTTGACCATCTTCATCACGCCGGGCGGCAATTCGTCGCCGCGCTGCAGCTTCTCGACCTTGTCGAGGAAGCGCTGTTCGAGGCGCTTCTTGGACTCGTCGTATTGCTTCCGGATGGCCTCGATCTCGGCCATGATCTTGTCGTTGGGCGACGCGAACATCCACCATTGCGCGCGCGGATATTCGTCGAGAATGGCGCGCGTGATCTTGGTGTCCTTCTTGAAGCCCTTCGGCCCGGCAACGCCCTGGCGGCCTTCGAGCAGCTCGGCAAGGCGGCCATAGACGTTGCGGTCGAGGATCGCTTGCTCGTCGTCGCGGTCCTTGGCGAGACGCTCGATCTCTTCCCGCTCGATGGCGAGCGCGCGCTCGTCCTTCTCGACGCCGTGGCGATTGAAGACACGGACTTCGACGACCGTGCCCTGCACGCCCGGCGGCACGCGCAGCGAGGTGTCGCGCACGTCGGACGCCTTCTCGCCGAAGATGGCGCGCAGAAGCTTTTCTTCCGGCGTCATCGGGCTCTCGCCCTTCGGCGTGATCTTACCAACGAGAATGTCACCGGCGCGGACTTCGGCGCCGATATAGACGATGCCGGCCTCGTCGAGATTCTTCAGCGTCTCTTCGGAGACGTTGGGAATATCGCGGGTGATTTCCTCGGGGCCGAGCTTGGTGTCGCGCGCCATGACTTCGAATTCCTCGATATGGATCGAGGTGAAGACGTCGTCCTTGACGATGCGCTCGGAGAGCAGGATCGAGTCTTCGAAGTTGTAGCCGTTCCACGGCATGAACGCGACCAGCGCATTCCGCCCGAGCGCGAGCTCGCCGAGATCGGTCGAGGGGCCGTCGGCGATGATGTCGCCTTTGCTCACCTGATCGCCCACTTTCACCAGCGGACGCTGGTTGATGCAGGTGTTCTGGTTCGAGCGCTGGAACTTCATCAGCCGGTAGATGTCGACGCCGGGCTTGGTCGGATCCTGCTCATCGGTGGCGCGGATCACGATACGGGTGGCGTCAACCTGATCGACCATGCCGGTGCGGCGGGCCGCGATCGCGGCGCCCGAGTCGCGGGCGACGACGCCTTCCATGCCGGTGCCGACGAACGGCGCCTCGGCGCGAACCAGCGGCACGGCTTGCCGCTGCATGTTCGAGCCCATCAGCGCGCGGTTGGCGTCATCGTTCTCGAGGAACGGAATGAGCGCCGCCGCCACCGAAACGAGCTGCTTCGGCGACACGTCCATGAAGTCGACCTTGTCCGGCGGAATGAGCTGCACGTCGCCGGCATGACGCACCACGACGAGATCGTCGGTGAAGCGCCCCTTGGCGTCGATCGCCGAATTGGCCTGCGCCACCGTGTAACGGCCTTCCTCCATCGCCGAGAGATAGATCACCTCGTCGGTGACGCGGCCGTCTTTCACTTTGCGGTACGGCGTCTCGACGAAGCCGTATTTGTTCACCCGCGCAAAGGTCGCGAGCGAATTGATCAGACCGATATTCGGCCCTTCCGGCGTTTCGATCGGGCAGATGCGGCCGTAATGCGTGGTGTGCACGTCGCGCACTTCGAAGCCGGCGCGCTCGCGCGTCAGACCGCCCGGGCCAAGCGCCGAGAGACGCCGCTTATGCGTGATCTCCGACAACGGATTGGTCTGGTCCATGAATTGCGACAGCTGCGAAGAGCCGAAGAACTCGCGCACGGCGGCAGCCGCCGGCTTGGCGTTGATCAGATCCTGCGGCATCACCGTGTCGATATCGACCGACGACATGCGCTCCTTGATGGCGCGTTCCATGCGCAACAGGCCGATGCGGTACTGATTTTCCATCAGCTCGCCGACCGAGCGCACCCGGCGATTGCCGAGATGGTCGATGTCGTCGATCTCGCCCTTGCCGTCGCGCAGGCCGACCAGCGTCTTGATCACCGAGAGGATGTCGTCCTTGCGCAGGATGCGCACGGTGTCGTCGACCGTAAGATCGAGACGCATGTTCATCTTGACGCGGCCGACCGCGGACAGGTCGTAGCGCTCCGAATCGAAGAACAGCGACTGGAACATGTTCTGCGCCGTGTCGATCGTCGGCGGCTCGCCCGGACGCATTACGCGATAGATGTCGAACAGCGCTTCCTCGCGCGTCATGTTCTTGTCGATCGCGAGCGTGTTGCGGATATAGGCGCCGACATTGATGTGATCGATGTCGAGGATTGGTAATTCCTTGTAGCCGTGCTCAATCAGCTGCTTGAGCGGCGTCTTGCCGACATTGATCTCCCACTCGCCGTCTTTCTTCTGGGTGCCGGTGATCTCTTCGCCGGCCTCGACATAAATTTCGCCGGTCTTGGCGTTGACGAGATCTTCCGCGAGATAATGGCCGATCAATTCCGGATCGGTCATCCGCAGCGCCTTCAGGCCTTTTTCGGCGAGCTGGCGCGCCGAGCGCACCGTGAGCTTCTTGCCCTCTTCAAGCACCACCTTGCCGGTATCGGCGTCGACCAGGTCGCTGATCGCCTTGTAGCCGCGCATGCGGTTGGCATCGAACGGCACGCGCCAGCCGTCCTTGGTGCGCTTGTACGGCACCTGCTTGTAGAAGGTGTTGAGGATCTCTTCGCCGCTGAGCCCGAGCGCATAGAGCAGCGAGGTGACCGGAATCTTGCGGCGGCGGTCGACGCGCGCATAGACGATGTCCTTGGCATCGAACTCGATGTCGAGCCAGGAGCCGCGATAGGGAATGATGCGGGCGGCGAACAACAGCTTGCCCGAGGAATGCGTCTTGCCCTTGTCGTGATCGAAGAACACGCCGGGCGAACGATGCATCTGCGAAACGATGACGCGCTCGGTGCCGTTGACGATGAAGGTGCCGTTATTGGTCATGAGCGGAATGTCGCCCATGTAGACATCCTGCTCTTTGATGTCCTTCACCGACTTGGCGCCAGTCTCTTCATCGATATCGAACACGATCAGCCGCAGCGTCACCTTGAGGGGCGCAGCGTAAGTCATGCCGCGCTGGCGGCACTCGTCGACGTCGTATTTCGGCGGCTCGAATTCGTATTTAACGAATTCCAGCATCGACGTGTTGGAGAAGTCCGAAATCGGGAATACCGATTTGAACACGGCTTGGAGGCCCTCGTTGGCGCGGCCGCCTTGCGGCTCCAGCACCATCAGGAATTGGTCGTAGGACGCCTTCTGAACCTCAATGAGGTTCGGCATCTCCGCGACTTCCCTGATTTTTCCGAAAAACTTGCGAACGCGCTTCCGACCGATAAACGTCTGCGCCATTATGTCCTCTCGCTCAATCGAACCGTTAGGCCGAGCCGCCGGCCGCTCTACCGTCTGCTCGGACCGCGCCCTCGAACCCATCGCCATTAGGCGCTGCGCCATTGGCGTTGAGGTCCGAGACATCCGGGCGATCAAGGCGACTCTCCAGAAGGCCGCAATCCATCGCGACCGTCGGGACAGGCGTCGAGTGCCCTATTTCCGGTGATTCGGTTGTAACGCCCAATCACCACAACGTAACTGCCGCGAATGGCAAACAAGACGATTCCGGGGCCAAAGCCCCGAAATCACCGATATTCACTATCTGGGACCCCGGATAAGCGCCGCGCCCGCCCGGGATCCCCCTTAAGTAAGTACTTCTTACTTAAGCTCAACCTTGGCGCCGACTTTTTCGAGCTGCGCCTTGATCTTGGCGGCGTCGTCCTTGTTGGCGCCTTCCTTGACGGTCTTTGGCGCGCCTTCGACCAGATCCTTGGCCTCCTTAAGGCCCAGGCCCGTAATCGCGCGCACTTCCTTAATGACCTCGATCTTCTTGTCGCCGGCAGCGGCAAGAACCACCGTGAATTCGGTCTTCTCTTCGGCGGCGGGCGCCGCTGCGCCTGCGGGACCTGCCGCAACCGCAACGGCGGCAGCGGCGGAAACGCCCCACTTCTCCTCCAGCAACTTGGCGAGCTCGGCAGCCTCGAGCACAGTGAGGCTTGAGAGGTCGTCGACGATTTTCTGCAGATCAGCCATGACTAATGTCCTTCGGTTCTAACCTTATGAGTTGAAGCAGCTTCAGGCTGCCGCGCTTTCACCGCTCTTTGAGGCATAGGCCTGGACCACGCGGGCGACTTTCGACGCAGGGGCAATCACCACCTGCGCGATCTTGGTCGCCGGCGCCTGGATGAGGCCGACGATTTTCGCCCGCAGCTCGTCGAGCGACGGCAAGGCGGCGAGCGCCTTGACTCCGTTCGGATCGAGCGAGGTCTTGCCCATCGCTCCGCCAAGAATGACGAACTTCTCGTTCGCCTTGGCGAAATCGACGGCGACCTTCGGCGCCGCTATCGGATCGCCCGAATAGGCGATCACGGCCGGCCCCTTGAGCAGGGGCGCGATCGAAGCGACGTCAGAGCCCTCAAGAGCGATTTTCGCGAGGCGATTCTTCGCGACCTTCACGCTCGCCCCAGCCTGCCGCATCTGCCTGCGCAGAGACTGCATCTGAGCGACCGTCAGGCCGGAATAATGAGCAACGACGACGACCTTGGTGGTCTTGAAGACCTCCCCAAGCGACGCCACGGCTGCACTTTTTTCCGCGCGATCCACCAGCTCTCTCCGGTTGGCGGTCCGTCTCTACGGAACTCGCCGGGTTGTGCCCGCCGTCCCGCAAAGATCAATCGACACGCAAGTCGACGAACCGAGGCAGGACGACATTTAACCCTGCCCCCCAGGCTCGGCTTTCGTCGCACAGCTTTCGCCATACGCGTTCGCCGCCCTGGGCCGTCGAGGTCAGAACCGAAAGGCAATAGGCCGCCTGAAGAAGTCCTTGGACCTCAACAGGAAGCGCTGCTTTCGTCCTTCACCCGTCTATGCTGGCTTTCTCGTTTAAGCCGTTTCCGGCGCCCGCAGTCTCGGACAGGAATACGCTTTCAGAAACTCGCTAAGTGCTTTATCCTCTTAGGTAATCCGACAGGGATCAGCTCCAAGAGGCCGTTTCACTCATCAATTTTCGAGAAGCGCACAAAGGCGCGCCGACAAACCGGGCCGGCACGCCCTCGGCTGTTCTTTAGCGGCTCTCTGCAAGCTTGCCAAGTGGTGAATCTGGTGAATTCACCACTTGTTGTTTTTGCCGGCCGTTTGGCCGATTAGTGGGCTTGGTCCGATCCGGGGAACAGCGTTCCCGGCTCGATCTTCACGCCGGGACCCATGGTCGAGGAAATGGCCACCCGGTTGATAAAGTGGCCCTTGGCGCCCTGGGGCCGCGACTTCTGCACGGCATCGGCGAAAGCGCGGATATTCTCGACCAGCTTCTCTTCGCTGAACGAGGCTTTGCCGACGCCGGCCTGGATGATGCCGGCCTTTTCGGCGCGGAACTCGACTGAACCGCCTTTGGCGCCTTTGACGGCGCTGGTGACATCCATGGTCACCGTGCCGACCTTCGGGTTCGGCATCAGGCCGCGGGGGCCGAGAACCTTACCGAGACGGCCGACCAGCGGCATGAGATCCGGCGTTGCCACGACGCGATCGAAATCGATGGCGCCGCTCTGCACTTTCTCCACCAGATCCTCGGCGCCGACGACATCGGCGCCGGCGGCCTTGGCCTCGTCGGCCTTGGCGCCGCGCGCGAACACCGCGACCCTCTGGGTGCGGCCGGTGCCGTTCGGCAAATTGACGACGCCGCGCACCTGCTGGTCGGCATGACGCGGATCGACGCCGAGATTCATGGCGATTTCCACGGTCTCGTCGAACTTGGCCTTGGCGCGTTCCTTGACCATCTTCACCGCTTCGGCAAGCGGATAGAGCTTCTCGCGATCGACGCCCTCGCGCGCCTTGGTCGTGCGTTTTCCAAGCGTGCTCATGCTTTCACCTCTAGCCCCATCGAGCGCGCCGATCCTTCGATCATGCGCATCGCCGATTCAATCGTGTCGCAGTTCAGGTCCTTCATCTTCTGCTCGGCGATCTCGCGCACCTGCGCTTTGGAGACCGAGCCCGCGATATCGCGGCCAGGCGTCTTCGAGCCGCTCTCGAGCTTCGCCGCCTTTTTGAGGAAGTGCGACACCGGAGGGTTGCGCATTTCGAAGGTGAACGAGCGGTCGGCATAGACCGTAATCGTCACCGGGATCGGCGTACCCTTCTCCATCTTCTGGGTCTGGGCGTTGAACGCCTTGCAGAACTCCATGATGTTGAGGCCGCGCTGGCCCAAGGCAGGACCGATCGGGGGCGACGGATTGGCCGCTCCCGCCGGCACCTGCAGCTTTACATAGCCGGTAATTTTCTTCGCCATTCTCCACTCCTGTTAGTGGTGCGGATATCGGCGGCCGGCGGCCGCCTCACCTCCCACGCCTTCACCCTCGCCTCTGCTGAGGCGAGGTATTTCTCACAACTTCTCCACCTGACCGAATTCGAGCTCGACCGGCGTAGCGCGGCCGAAGATCGATACCGCGACCTTGAGCCGCGAGCGTCCCTCGTCGACCTCTTCCACCGTGCCGTTGAACGAGGCGAACGGCCCATCGGACACGCGCACCTGCTCGCCCACTTCGAACGACACCGAGGGCTTGGGCCGTTCGACGCCTTCCGCCACCTGGTGGATGATGCGCTCAGCCTCGGCATCGGACAGCGGCATCGGCTTATTGTCGGAGCCGAGGAAGCCCGTCACTTTCGGCGTGTTCTTGATCAGGTGATAGGCCTCGTCGGTCAGCTGCATCTTCACCAGCACATAGCCCGGAAAGAATTTGCGCTCGGCGTCGACTTTGCGCCCGCGCCGCACCTCGATGACCTTCTCTTTGGGCACCAGAATTTCTTCGAACAGGGCCGACAGCCCGCGCTGTTTGGCTTGTTCACGGATCGAATCCGCCACCTTGTTCTCGAAATTCGAATAGGCGTGGACCGCGTACCAACGGTTCGTCATGTCAAGAAATCCAAATCATGAGTTTGCGTGTCATGAAAATCGCATTGCAGGGCTTACGCGTTGATGCCGAGCAGGAAACTCACGGCGATACGCATGATCTGATCGGCGGCGAGAAAGAACAGCGACGTGACCACCACCATCACGAACACCATGATGGTGGTAACGGTGGTTTCCTTGCGCGTCGGCCAAGTGACCTTCTGGGCCTCGGCACGCACTTCCTGCATGAACTTGAACGGGCTTACCTTCGCCATTGCTTGTTCCAATAATGGCATGATCCAACAGAATTCCCCGCCCCCGCCCAACTTCAAGGACGAGACCGGCTAGCGGTTCTTTTGGGGATTAGGTTCGTCGCGGAAGTCCGATACCGGGCCGCTGACGATGCCAGCTTCCTATCTCTCGCCGCTGCAAGCGTCAAGAAGCAAACTCCCGCCTGTGCCTTAAATAGTTAGCCTGTCAGTGTTTTCCAGCGGGCTCGGCTGCGGGTCCGGCAGCGCGCCTGGCAGGAGTGGAGGAGCCGTACATTTCCTTGTGAATCAATGGGTGGGTCATTTTGGCTCGTCGAAAAAGACCCTCAGAAACCCAGTGAACCCACAAGAGTGACCCACCTATCTACCTATGCGGCTTCGATTGTCCGCGCCTCGCCATGCGTCCCGGCGTGGGCGTAGTGAACGAGCCCGAGTTTCCGTCTTTCGCCAGAGTTGGATTGGGAGGAGCGCCGCGCGATCGGTTCGCAACGTAATCCATTAGATTACCGAAACGCACGCCTCGTTGGTATCCGAACCTCATCTCTCGGCTCCTGAATTGGCTGTCCATGAAGACCTGGGTGATCGGGTCCGAGTCGGGCGGCCAACCTGGCCCACTGAGACATGGGCGCTGGAACCCCAGGGCTTCGAGCGAAACCGGGTCTGGATTCCCCGTGTTCAAGTCCCAATGCACCCGAGGGCGACGCGCGATCACGCATTCGCCAATGTAAGTCCCGAGGTCCCAAACAACATTTATTCCAACATGCTCGCCCGACCAAGGCGGATGGTAATTCATGAACGCGCGAAGGTTCGAGGTATCGCGAGGCTGGAAATGCAAAAGCAATCCAGCATAGCGCTCGAACCAATCGGAGACGGCGTTCAACCCATCGGCGGTCGTTTCCGCGTCAACGCCGAATTTCTTCATGAAGTCGCGGAAGTGTTGCAGACGCGTCGAACGCTGCTGCAGGAAATAGTCAAAATTTTCTTTGGCTTTGTTGGCCGGAAGTTCGATCTCGTTCTGCGGATTTGGCGGCGCATAGACAGGATAGCCCTGCATCGCGGAACGAACACGCCAGGCAGCGTACCAGTTTTTGGGTTTCAACCACGCCATTTGGATAGCCAAAGTAACGCGGCCGGCAGTTATTGCAGCCACTCATTGAATGGCGGGACTCCAAAGTGACCCACTTTTTGAAAAGCGACCCACCCGCAATTAACTAGTTGAAATTAAAAAAGAATTTTTTGCTTTGGCAGGAGTGGAGGGACTCGAACCCCCAACCCCCGGTTTTGGAGACCGGTGCTCTAGCCATTGAGCTACACTCCTAGGCGGCCGACAAATGCCTCTTGGCGCCAGTTCGCGCAAGTCTTTTACAAGGTCCTTACCGCAAAGTCCTTGCCGCAGATTGAACCTGGCTCCTCCGCCAGCCGACCCATCGACGCGACAATCGGGACGCTGAACAAGGACCGGGATCAATGCTGACGCGACGTATTCTCCTCCTCTGTGCTGCAAGTCTCTGTGTTTCAAGCGTGGCCGTTACCGGAACAGCGCGGGCCGATGACTCGGCGGCGCTGGTCTTCGTCAAGGCGATCTACGATTCCTACACGAAGCCCAATTCCGACGGCGTGCTGATCGACGACAGCAAGAAGCTGCGCCGCTATTTCGAGCCGGTGCTGGCGGCGGCGATGAATAAGGATCAGGAGGACGCAGCGCGACACGGCGACGTCGGCAAGCTCGATGGCGATCCGTTCATCGACGCCCAGGACTGGGAGTTCAAGAGCTTCGACGTCGCCATGAAAGACACCGCGCCCGGCAAGGCGAACGCGACAGTCACATTCACCAATCTCGGCACGCCGAAAACGATCGTGCTCGACCTCGTCACGATCAAGAACGATTGGCGGATTTACGATATCACCTGGCTGCGCGACGGTAAGCCATCGACGCTGCGCGAATTATTCGGGCTGAAGCATGCCGCTTAGCGGCAGGTCGGCGAAAAGGTTGGAGCGGGTGAAGGGAATCGAACCCTCGTCATAAGCTTGGAAGGCTTCTGCTCTACCATTGAGCTACACCCGCGTTGCGCTGAACGCATCATCGGCCGGCGCGGACCAGCACATAACAATATTCGGGCGTCCGGTAAATCGCGGCAGCGAGATTAGAGTTCTCTCGCGCGCGATCTTGTCGGAAAGCCGGTTTTCACTTTCCCGGATCATGCGCGAAGGACGGAACCAGCCCCTCTTCGAATCAAACATCCGTTGCGCGGACGCCGCCCCTTCAGCAACGCATTGCCTAAATTTGCACCAGCCGGTCGTGCGGCCAAAGCTGCATGTCGCCGCAATGCCATGGCACGGTCAGCCGATCGCGAAGCTATTGGCGTGCGCGGTGGCGATCATTACGCCTTAACACTAATCAGACCGTTTTCTGACGGAGAAGCGCAAATCTGATATCGTTCTGCCGCGGGATTTATCGTTTGGTTATCAGCACCTTAACCAATAACTCTGCCGCCAATTCAGCGTCCTCACATGTCATCTCGACGAGCCAATTCCTGCGAGGTCGCCGTTATCGGCGCGGGTCCTTATGGGCTCTCGGTCGCGGCGCATCTTGATCATGCGGGCCTCTCCACCCGCGTATTCGGCGAACCGATGGGTTTCTGGCGGCACAACATGCCGAACGGCATGATGCTGCGCTCGCCGTGGCGCGCCACGCATCTTTCGAGCCCCGACGATTCACATTCGCTCGATGTCTACGCTGCCGCCCACGAAGTCGATGATACGAAGCTTCTGCCGTTGCGGGATTTCATCGCTTACGGCGAATGGTTCCAACGGCACGCGGTGCCGCAGCTCGACAGCCGCGCGGTAACGCTGATCGAAACGACGAGCGACGGCTTTTCCGTGACGCTCGCCGACGGCGAAATCGTCACAGCCGACCGCGTCGTGGTCGCAACCGGCTTGCGCAATCAGGAATACCGGCCCGACGTGTTCGCCGAATTGCCGGCGACGCTGGTGTCGCACAGTTGCGCGCACGACGATCTTGGAATCTTCCGCGGCAAACATGTCGCGGTCATCGGTCGCGGTCAGAGCGCCTGCGAATCCACGGCGCTGCTTGCCGAGTACGGCGCGCAGACCGAGATCATCAGCCGCGGCGACATTCATTGGCTGGGGCATCTGACCGACGGCAGCGCCCCCAAGCGGCAGCTATGGTGGTTGCGCGAAGCGCTTGCGGCGCCGTCGGCCGTCGGACCGTTTCCGCTGAGCTGGCTCGCCGAATTTCCCGGCCTTGCGCGGCGGCTACCGGCGAAATTACGCGAAGAGTTCACGCGGCGCTGTCTTAAGGCCGGCGCCGCCGGATGGCTCAAGCCGCGCTTCGACAATGTCACCTGTAATAGCGGACGCACGATCGGTGGCGCGCGCGCGGTTGACGGCCGCGTCGTGCTCGACCTCGAGAACGGCGCACGCACCTTCGATCATGTGCTGTTAGGAACGGGCTATCGCGTCGACATTGCACGGCTCGGCATCCTGTCGCACGAACTGCTCGACGCCGTTGCGCGAATCGACGGTTCTCCGGTTCTCGGCGCAGGCTTCGTCTCGAGCGTTCCCAATCTGCATTTCGTCGGTTCTTACGCGGTGCGAAGCTACGGTCCGCTGCTGCGCTTCATCGCCGGCGCGCCGTTTGCCGCGCAGGCCATCACGCGCGCGGCGCTTGCCGGAACCGCGATGCGCGGCGCCGATGACGCAGAGCAGGCCTCCGAGACAGCATTCGGCGCCGCTACAGCCGACATCATCTCGCCGCGCCGATGACAAATCGCCGGCAAACCTCGACGTCGCAACGCGACCCGCAGCGCGGCGCTATTGTTCTTGGCGGCGCGCACGGCAGTCTCGAAATCGCCCGCAGCCTCGGCCGGCGCGGCATCCGCGTCTGGCTGATCACAGACGACAATCCGCTGGCAAGAATGTCGCGTTATGTCGAGCGCAGCTTGAGCTGGGCCGGGCCGCGCGACAGCGGCGCTTTGTCGTTCCTGGTCGAGCTTTGCCGCCGGCATGATTTGGCGGGCTGGGTCCTGTTCGCCGGCAGCGACGACGATCTTTGCTTTGTCGCGCAAAATCATTCGGCGCTCGGCACCCTGTTCACGCTGACGACGCCGGCTTGGGACACGATACGCTTTGCCTACGACAAGCGGCAGATGAATGTGCGCGCCGCCGAACTTGGCATCGCTTATCCACGCACCTGCTATCCACGGACGGCAGACGATCTGGAGGGCGGCCTTGCGTTTCCAGTCATTCTCAAGCCGAGCGTCCGCGAGGGCCGCAACGCCTTCGTCGATGCCAAGGCCTGGCGCGTCGACTACGCCGGCGACCTTGCCGCACGTTACGCGGCGGCGAAGGCGCTGGTCGGCGCCGACACCATCATGATTCAGGAAATGATACCCGGCGACGGCACCGCACAATATTCCTACGCCGCAGTGTGGGATCGCGGCCGGCCTATCGGCGCGCTCGTCGCCAGGCGGCGGCGGCAATATCCGATCGACTTCGGCTTCACCTCGACTTTTGTCGAGACGGTGGACGCACCGGAGATCGAAGCAGCGGCGACACGTTTTCTCGGCTCGCTCGGTTACAGCGGGCTTGTTGAGATCGAATTCAAGCACGACGCTCGCGACGGGCTTTATAAGATTCTCGACGTCAATGCGCGGGCCTGGACCTGGATTGCGCTCGGCGCCGCCGCCGGGATCGATTTCGCGGCACTGCAATGGGCACTGGCAATGGGCGAGGTAATTATTCCGCCGGCCGCGCGCCACGGCGTCAATTGGTTCTATTTTCCGCGCGACTTCGCCGCGTCGCTTCATGAAATCGCAGCCGGCCGCTTGTCGCCGCTCGGCTATCTGCGCACGGTGCGCCGGCCTTCGGCCTCGGCCGTTTTCGCCTGGGACGATCCATGGCCGGCTCTGATCGACATCCCGCTCAGCGCTGCGCGCGTCGTTACGCGGCGGCTGTCGCGCCGCAATCGGCATGGCGCGGGCACCCTGCAATCGGCGCGGCTTCCGTCTTAAAGCTCGATTCTCCGGTCGCGCCGATCACGGATGACAGCGCAAAAAGCCGCTGAAATCGCAATAGCCGTGGCCGAGACGGCAGCAGCCAAGAGAACCTTCGGAGCAAAAATAGAACTGATAGCCCGGACCGCAATGATCCGAGCAATAAGGCCGCGAAGTGAAATTCTCGTAAGTGCAGTGATTGCGAAATCGCGGCGGCAATGATTGCGGCGCCTGCCAATCGGTGCGGATCGCAAGATCGCGCGTAAGGCCGGGCGCAAAATTGTGCGTGGGTAAAGCTCCTGCCTCGGCCGCGCAACATGCGGCTTGGCCCATCGCGCAGATCAGCGCCGAAAGCACGAAGCCCCTCATCAGGCCTCCGTCATTTCCGTGGCATCGAGCGGCGACGGGCTTTCCGCCATCATCAGAGTTTTCGGCAAGTGCACGGTGAAGCGCGAGCCCTCGCCTTCCTTGCTCACGACATTGACGCGGCCATGATGCAGATCGACCGCCAGCTTCACCAGATAAAGCCCGACGCCGGTGCCGACGATGCCCGAGACATTGCCGCCGCGATGATAGCGCTCGAACAGCCGGCCGAGATCGCTTGCCGGAATGCCGATGCCGTGATCGGAGACCGAGACGACGATTTCGCCGCCGAGACTTTCCGCCGCGACCTCGATCGCGCCGCCGCCCGAGGAATATTTGACGGCGTTGGACAGGAGATTGCTGAACACCTGGAACAACAGCTTGGCGTCGCCGACCATCGGCATCGGCGCTGCGGCAAAGCGCTCGACAATGTGCGAGCCCGGCACCATTTCGCGGTGCAACTGGCAAACCTCCTGCAGCACCGGCGTCATGTCCATTTCGGCGGCCTGCAAATAAAGCTCGGCGCCGCTGTCGATGACTCGCGACGAATTGAGCAGATCGTCGATTAGACGCGTCATGCGCAGCACAGCGCTCCGGATCTTGCCGGCGCGCTCGCCGATCTCGGAAGCCGTCACCGCGTCCTTGATCTTGTCGAGCCGCCGCGCATGGCCGTCGATGACGGTGAGCGGCGTGCGGAATTCGTGCGAGGCCATCGACACGAAATTCCGCTGCAATAGCGCGAGCCGCTGCTCGTGCGCCAAGCGCTCCTCAAGCAACGCCGCCTGGCGGGCAAGTGTATGCTGGCTTTTTATCAGTTCGAGCGCATTGTTGCGGAACACCACCGTTGCTTGCGCCATTTCGCCGATCTCGTCGCGGCGTCCGGTTTCAGGAATTTCAATATTGGTGTCGTTGGCGGCAAGACGGCGCATGCGGTCGGCGAGACGGCGCAGCGGCGCGGAAATAGAGCGGCTGATGTGAATGAGCGCGCCAACGACCAGAATGCCGGCGATACCGATGGCCAGAAGAATAAGCCAGAAGGCCTGGCGATACGCGGCGGCGAGGCGGTCGCGCGCGGCCTGAGCGCTGACGACGGCCTGATCGGTGAGCTGGCCGAGCGTGTCGCTCGCCGCATCGTAGGCCGTGCGCGAAGAGCTGCCGTAGATCTGCCGCGCCTCGTCCTTGCGGTTATTGCGCGACAGTGCCAGCATCTGATTGACGATGCCGCGATACTCGGTCCAGCGCGCCTTGAAGCGGCTGTAGAGATCGTCCTCCGCGGCATCGTGGCGGATCGCCTCGAATTCCCGCTCCGACGCGGCGATGGTGCGGTCGAGCTCCGCCATTTCCTTTTCGGTCGCCGCAGCCTCGGCCGGATCGGCCGACAACAGGTTGCCGCCTTCGACAGCGCGAAAGTCCGAAGTGTAATTGTTGAGATCGCCAAGCGCGCGCGTCGTCGGCAGCCAGATCTCGGCGACATCCGCCGACAGCAAATCGAAATTGGACAATCGCCAGATGCTGAACGAGCCGAGCACGCCGACCAGCGTAAAGAACAGCAGGAAGACGGCGGCGAGATGAAATCGGATCGAATGCGGCTGCAACATGAAAACCGGCCGTTTTATCTGGACCGCTAACCATATCGCAAAGGGCCAACCGCAGGAAACCGGATTGCGCTAGATTGCGGACTGGTCAAAGAAGTGTCCTTAACGAATGCCGCCGGCTTTGAGCGCAACACGAGACCTATCGACGAACCGCCGCACATGCCTGAAGCGCCCAAGAAAATACTCTGTATCGAAGACGATCGCGAAACCGCAGCCTTGATCGCCGAGGAGCTGGTCGACCGCGGCTATGAGGTGATCGTCGCCCATGACGGCCGCGACGGCTTGGCGGCGATCCTGAAATCCACGCCGGATCTGGTGCTGTCGGATATCAGCATGCCTGCGATGTCGGGGTTTGAATTGCTCGAACGGCTGGTCGCACTGGCGCCGCGGTTTTCAAAAATGCCGTTTGTGTTCCTGACCGCACTCAGCGACCGCGACAACGAGCTCAAGGGCCGCCAGCTCGGCGCCGACGACTATGTGACCAAGCCGATCGATTTCGACGTGCTGGCCACCATCATCACGGCACGGCTCAACGGTGTTGCGCGCACCGCGATCTGGCCGAGCGCGGTCGACCTCAACGATCGCGAGGTTGAAGTTCTGACCTGGGTCGCGCGCGGCAAGACCTCGGCGGAAATCGCGCAGATCCTCGGCCTGACCAAGCGAACGGTGGATTTCCACACCGATAATGCGCGGGCAAAGCTCGGCGCGGCCACGCGCACGGAGGCAGCGATCAAGGCCGCGACCGGACGGCTGATCGAGCCTTAAAAACCTACCAGACAGCAAGCAGGCAGATCAGCGTGAACGGCACCGCGGCAAGCCCGAGATAGAGCCAGGTGCGGTAGCCGTGGGCGTCGTGCGGGCCCTGGAACAGCTGCACCACAAGCCAGATGCAGACGCCGATGCCGAGCCACAAGCGGATGAGATCACCCGGCGTCTCGTAGGCCGACCAGATCGTCTCGCTTTGCGGCAGGCTGACCCTGACCATGAGGGCCATCAATATAAAAATGAAGGCCGTGCGCAGAAGCGTGGCCGCAATCCGCAGTCCGTTAGACCCGTGTGAAGCCGGCAATTCGGCTTCAGGTATGTTGTCCGATGTCGCCATCGTATTCGCTCCACCCGGCATCCATGGTGGTGCTCGCGGCTCTCTCCCGACACTCCACCGGCCGCCAGCCCTCACGGACCGAGCAATGCCGATCGACAACGCGCCCCGTCGCCATGCAGTCAGTATAGTTCCAAACTGCGGAAAGCGTAAGCGGGTACGCGCGTTGAGCGCGGAATTTTCTGAAGAACTGGTGTCGGCTGAGCGGAAAATCGGGCCTGAATATCAGGGCTTGAGCCGCATGGTCGAGCCGTTGATGCCGCCGCTGGGTTTGGCCGGACCACCAAGGGCCGCCGGCGCCTGGGCCGGACGAATCAGATTGGTGCCGCCGATCTTTCCGGAAGCCGCGAGACCGGCAGTGGCGACCGGCGTCGGATGCTGGAGTGGAAACCCTGTGGGCTTGGCGCCAGGACCAACGGCGGCATTGCCTGGTGCGTTGGGGACATGTTCGCCGCCTGCGCCGAGCATGGAACTAGATGCCGGTTCGTGGATCGTCACCGGCATGCCGATGGCGTTGCGCGTGACGGTGTTGGCCGGAGCGGTAACGGGCGGGTTGTGCGAAATCTGCGGGACTTTGGGTTTCACGCCGGCGTCGTTCGTGCCTGGCACTTTATCCGGGAATTTATTGGTGTCTTTCCCGAGCGGCGCCTCGCTTGGCGGCGGATTGGTATCGCCCTTTGACGCCGCGCCGCCGGGTTCGGCCGGCGTGTGTGGCGCGGTCTTTATCCCTTTGCCGGGTGCGCTCTTGGACGCCGTCGTCTTGCCGTCCGTTTTACCTGCCGATTTGCCGTCCCTTTTGCCGTGCCCATCCCCGCTGCCGTGCCCATGTCCGCCTTTGGCAATGGCCGGATGCGTCAGCGCCATGCCGGCAAAACCAAGCAGCAGCATCAAACACCAGCGCTGCAACACGCGGGTCACTTTCCGCCTTCGGTCGACGCAATGGCGAGCTGATTGCTGAGAAACAGCGCGCCTTCAGTGGCGGCAAGTTCGCCGGCCTTTACGCCGCTAAGAACTTGCCAGTAACCGGCGTGCTGCTCGCCAAGCTTGACCACGCGGCGGCTAAAGTGCCGGCGGTCCGCGGTGACCCAAGCCGTCATGGTGCCGTCGCCCTCGCGCACCACGCCGTCGATCGGTATCGCCGGCGAGCGCTCGGGGCTGGCGACGCGGATGGTGAAATTGGCGAACATGCCGGCGCGCAATTCGTGCTGCGGATCTTTGACCTCGGAGCGCACCAGCACGCGCCGCGTATTCGGATCGACAGAAGCGCCGATGGTCGTGATCGTGCCGTCAAAGACCCGGCCGGAAAACGCATCGAGCGTGACCTGCACCGGCTGGCCGACGCGAAACGCCGGGCTGTCGGTTTCGGCGACATTGGCGAGCATCCACATCGTGGAAATATCGGTCACCGTAAACGGCGCGGGCGCATTGCCGGGCTGCACGAACAGGCCCGGCGCGGCATTGCGCGCGGTGATGCGTCCGTCAATCGAGCTTTTCACGACCAGCGTCGGATCGGCCTTGCGGTCGGTGACGATCTTGTCGATCTCATCATCGGTCTTGCCGAAGAGACGCACCGCATCGCGCGCCGCGCGCAGATTGCCTTCGGCGGTCTGTTGATCTGACGTGCCCTGATCGAAATCGCGCTGCGACACGGCGCGCGTCGCATAGAGCTCCTTCAGGCGCGCCAGATTGCGCGTTGTCAGGTCCATCACTCCGGCCGCCGCGATCAAGGTCGATTCCGCCTGCAGCAAATCCGGGCTGTCGATGGTAAACAGCGTCTGGCCCTTTTTCACGTCGTCGCCGACCTCGGCGAACAGCGCAATGATGCGGCCCTGATAGGGCGTGAACACTTGAACCGAGAGATTCTGATTGAAGTCGATGCTGCCGATCGCATCTTTCTCGATCGGAAAATCGCGCTCCTCGACCGGCTCGACCTTCACCGCGTCGAGCTGCGTGTCGGAGAGATCGACGCTGTCGTCGGAATGCGCAGGAGGGTTCGGCGCATCGGCATTGGCGGTCGTTGCGCCAAGACCGGAATTCGAGCCGCCGGAATGCCAGGACCAATAGACCACGCCGACGACGGCAAAGAGCGCGGCGGCGACCGCCGCACTCAATCGACTATTTGGCGGGCGGGGGGCCATTGCTAAACCGCATCCAACTTCGTTTCGGGCGTCACTTCGAGCGTTATGGAGAACGCGGCGACATGGTCATTCCCGGCCGCCGCCAGTCCACTGTCACTAATCACAGGACCGGTCACAAACTGGGATTAATCGCACTATCCTGTCCGACTCATGACAGTTTATCACGGCCTCGCGGCCTCGCTATTTCTTGCAATTTTTCGCGGATATGCCGAGCCGCTCGAGCCGGCTCACGGCGCAGTATCGAGAATGAAACATGTGCATTGTGGCTAGGCGAGTACAGCCAATATCGGCGAAATCGGAAATAATGCCCATTGCGCGCACAAGCGCTTTTGCTCAGTCGCGATAGTTATTCAAGTCATTCCGATGTCCTGTGTGGCGGTCAGGTGGCTGTTTAAGAGTACCACCGCTATCGCGGTGGCGATGCTGTTGTCGAGTTGCGCCGTCGGCCCTGATTTCCGTGTCCCTGCCCCGCCGGATACGGACCGCTATACGGTCGGACCGCTGGCATCGCGCACATCCGCCACCGATGCGCCGAGCGGTCAACCGCAACATTTTATTGAAGGCCGCGATATTCCGCAGGACTGGTGGGCGCTGTTCAAATCGCAGCGGCTCAATGCCATCATCGCGCAAGCGCTGCAGAACAATCCTAATCTGCAATCGGCCATCGCTACGTTGCGCGCGGCGCAGGAAGCGGTTTCTGCGCAGCAAGGCAAGTTTTTGCCGCTGGTGCAGGTCAATTTCAATCCGACGCGGCAGCAGTCCGCTTCCGTGCTTTCCGCGCCGCTTTCGACCGGAACGGCGCCGCAAACCTACAATCTGTATACCGCGCAAGCGCAGGTGTCGTACACGTTCGACGTCTGGGGCCTCAATCGGCGGACAGTCGAAGCGCTCCAGGCGCTTGCCGATACGCAGCACTTTCAGGTCGAAGCGGCTTACCTGACGCTGACCTCGAGCATCGCCGGTGCGGCGATCACCGAGGCGGCGCTGCGCGGACAGATTGACGCCACCAACGAAATCATCGCGATCAACACCAAGATGCTCGACGTGATGCGGCGTCAGTTCGACACCGGCTATGTGAACCGCAACGATCTTGCGCTGCAGGAGGCCGCGCTTGCTCAGGTCAAGGCGACCTTGCCGCCGCTGCGCAAGGCGCTGGCGCAGCAACACGACCTGCTCGCCGCCTTGGCCGGCGCCTATCCAAGCCAAGGTCCTTATGGGACGTTCTCGCTTGCGAACCTGCAATTGCCGACGGATCTGCCGGTAAGCCTGCCGTCGCAATTGATCGAGCAGCGTCCGGATGTGCGCGCCGCGCAAGAGCAATTGCATTCGGCGAGCGCGCAGATCGGAGTTGCGACCGCGGACATGCTGCCGAATTTCACGATCAGCGCCAATGGCGGCTACATCGACACCGTGCTCGCCGGCCTGATTTCACCGGCCAATGAGTTCTGGCTGCTCGCCGGCAATGCCACGCAGACGGTGTTCGATGCCGGCACGCTGTGGCATCAGCTCCAGGGCGCCAAGGACACCTACAACGCAGCGGCGTGGAGCTACCGGAGCACGGTCGTCGGCGCCGTGCAGAACGTCGCCGACTCGCTGCGCGCGATCCAGAGTGATGCGGATGCGCTCAAAGCCGCGCGCGATTTCGAGCGCGCCGCCAAGATCAGTTTCGATCTTGCGCAGCAACAGACGCAAACCGGCTACGCCAATATTCTGATCTTGCTGACGGCGCAGCAGACTTATCTCCAGGCCCAGATCCAAGTGGTGCAAACGCGCGCCGCGCGTTTGTCCGACACTGTGGCGCTGTTTCAAGCGCTTGGCGGCGGCTGGTGGAATCGGCAGGAGCCACCGGTCGAGAAGATACTCGACGTCAGCACCGGCGAGGCCGATACCGTTGTCGACCGGCACGATAGCCCGATCTGGTCCGTGCTGACTGCGCCAGCGACTGGCGCGGCGCCTCAACCGTGAAACCCTCCGCGTCGTGCGCAGTCAAAGCTAAATGAGATCGCGTTCGACGCAGAGCGCCATCGCTCTGTCGCGCTCGCGCGGGCGGTCGCCGATATTGCCGATCATCGCTCCGGCATAGCCATCGCACAATCGCTGAAGAACGTCGCGGACTTCCTGCTTGGCGTGTTCGCTCAACTCAACAAGCGGCAGGCGCACGCGCGGCGACATAAGACCGAACAGACTGAGCGCATATTTCAGCGGAGCCGGATTCGATTCAACAAACAGTGCGGCGGTCAAATCGCCGGCAACGCGCGCCAACCGCAGCGCTCGCACGCTCTGCATCTGGCTCCATGCCGCATACGCATTCCGGCACAGGGTCGGCGCGACATTGGACGTGACCGATATGCAGCCGTTGCCGCCGTTGGCGAGGTAGCCCAAGGCAGTCGCATCGTCGCCGGATAGGAGCCTGAAATCCGACCCGACGAGAGGCCGCAGGCGCGCCGGCCGCGTAATATCGCCGCTCGCGTCCTTAAGCCCGATGATGTGTGGCACCTCTGTCAGACGCGCGATTGTCTCGTCGGCGAGCGCGCAGCCGGTGCGCGACGGAACGTCGTAAAGAATGACGGGCAATCCGGTCAGCGCGGCGATCGTGCGGAAATGCGTGTAAAGTCCCACTTGGGTTGGCCTGTTATAATAAGGCACAACGGATAGGACCGCGTCCGCCCCGTGCGCCTCGGCGTCCTTGGTCAGTTCGACGGCGCGCTCGGTGTCATTTGACCCGGCTCCGGCGATGACCGGGACGCGGCCCCGCGCAATGTCGACTGCGATTTCGATCAACCTGCTGCGCTCCCGCAGCAGCAGACAGGACGCCTCGCCGGTGGTTCCGCAGACCACAAGCGCGGTCGCCCCGCTTCTGATTTGCAGGTCGCAAAGCAGCTCGAAAGCGTCACTATCGATCCGATCGTCGTCGTCGAACGGCGTCGGCAGCGCGGGCGCATAACCGGACAATTTCGAGACATGACGGTTGGAGAATTGCCGGCCAATCGCAGACATGATCACACCTCGAGCGGCGACAGCATTCGTTGCAGCGGCTCTTTTGTTGAAATGAGGGCTATCAGGCGACCCGGCGCTCGCGCGTGGCGTCGGCGGTGAACTGCGGCAAGACAGCCGATGGCGGAGCGATGGTGAGTTCAAAGACGCCTGTCACAGTAACGAAAGCGTACGGACGATTTCCATTCTCGGAGCGGATGTAGCGAAGCGCCTGCGTCCGGTCGGCAAACAGCCCGCCCCGCATGCCGCCTTTTTCGGCGACGACCCAGCCGCCCCGGCTGTCTTGACCAACCATGAATATCGGGGGCTGCAGACACGACGGAGGTTCTGCATCATTCTTCATTGAAGTTCTCCTTTTGGGATCCTTCGGCGCGTCCGATGGGACGAGGCGCGTGCGAATTACGGAACCAGCAGATCGTCGTCGTCTTTCGACGACAGCCAATATTGACCGTGAAACAGCTCTTGCTCGATTGCCGCGCGATGCTTGCGCTCGCCGGCGAACGTGGACGATATTTCAGCGACGAGCTTGTGCCATTCCGTGATCGCCATGCTGATAAAGGCGGCGAGACGCGGCGCGCGCCGCTTCACCATATCGATCGCGCTGCCCAACGGCACGGCAATACGGTTGCCTTGGTTCTCGACGTCAAGCTCGATCGGCGCGTCGAGCAACATCATCGCGCAGCCGGTCGGCTCGCTTCTCTTTCTCGCGAACCGGAATGCCGATTCCTTGCGCAGGAACAGACCTCCGGCCAGTCTTTCGGCGTCGCGCGCGACCCAGAAGCCATGGCTGTTCTGGCAGATGTAGAACAGCGGAATGCTCTCGCTGAGCACGTGGAGGTTAGGGCGCCGCGGAAATTGACGCGGCGTCTTCGCCGTCTGCTCGCGGTTCTCGGCAACGAGCCGCATAGCCGCCGACAGCGGTGCGTGATCCATAATCATGTGTTTGCAGGGCGCGTTCATGGTCGGATTTTCAAAGTTGCAATTTCATCGCTGCGATTTTCAAGATCGCCTCACGGCCGCAGCCTGCGCATCCGATTGACTTGCAGACGATAAGGAACGGCGGTGGAGAAATGTTGTGACTTCGGAAACATCAGCTGCCGGCAGCGACCGATCTCGCCATCGACACGGCGCAGCTCCTGTTCGGACAGCGCATGCTTGACCGGATATGCGGCAAGCGAATCGATGGCAGTCGCGAGCCGGCGCCAGAATCCGTGTCGTCGCAGCGCCGTGTTTTCCGGCTTGGCTTTTGGTTCGAAGGGGATGACGCTCATGGGTGATTCACCCGCATATGTTCTGCTGTCCGGAATCTGCGCGCTATCGCATATGAATTCGAGACGCAGCGGCCAGCTTTCTCATAAAGGCGGCATAGGAGCACCGCCCACAATCCTTCAGGCAAAGTTGTCGCAACAGAGCGCGCCGGCCGCCACACCAAGCGCAGCTCATCGTCGAGTTCATCAAAAAGAGTTTCACGGTCGGCGATAAAGGCCATCGCGCCCGGCTTTCCAAAATCAGGGAAATTGCGTTTGCTGAGCTAAGATGGCGGTTAAAGCCATAAAGAAGCCAGAGTGGCCAAGTCACAAAGATATAAGAGGAAAATAAGCGGCCACGGCCTATGCGGCCGAGCGAGTATTTATTTCGGCTTTATATCGTAACGACGCGATCGGTCTGGAATTTTTACGTGACATGAGTCACATCCGCTTGAGCAGATCCCTCCTAGAAAACCTAAAGCGGCGGTGGATGTTGTTTCTGCACGACCAACAGTGAGTCACATCATGAAGTTCCATGGTCGAGGCAAACGCGCATACGCCGAGTTATCGGCCTTGATGCCTGTCGTCGCACTTTTGGTGGCTGCAACGCTGGCTAAGCTTGGTGCGGCCACGCAATTCTTTCACCTAAATCATTGAAATCACCGGTCCGGCGCGATGACCGGAACGCGCGGGAGCTATGCGGTTCCTATTTAGCCTCTCATGTCCCGCGTCCGTTCCGTGCCGCCGCATGCGGACAAATCCTTCAGCCGTTCAATCATTTGCAAGCCTGGCGCGCGTCTCGGCGAAGGCGATCTTTATAGGATTCCTATAACGTCTCCGGCACGCCCGTCTCGAATTCCTATGCCTATAGTGACAGGTAGTTGGCCGTGATCGGCGTGCCCTTTTCGCAAGCTTGATCCGATTCAAGACTGCAGGCCCACCTAGGCTTTTGCCGGCATGCTGCCGGATTCTGGCTCGGAGACATTTCCATGATGGACGTCATCATGATCGCTATCGGCGTTGTCTTCTTCGCGCTGTCGATTGGCTACGTCTATGCCTGCGACAGACTCTAGATTTTTGGTTGGCGCATGTCCTTGTCGGAAAACCGGTATCCGCTTTTCCGGGACATGCGCTGACTCGATCCGCCCAATGGGAGACCGACAATGACCTTCGACTATTCGCTCGCGGCTCTCGTGACCGTGGGCTTGCTCATCTATCTCACCTACGCCCTGCTCCGCCCCGAGCAGTTCTGAAGGAACAACGACCATGACCGTCATCGGCTGGATTCAGATTCTGCTCTATTGCGCGATCATCATCGCCATCACGCCGGTGCTCGGCGGCTACATGACGCGCGTGTTCAACGGCGAGCGCAATTTTCTCTCGCCGCTGATGCGGCCCATCGAGATCGTCATCTACAAGGTAGCCGGCGTCGATGAACAGCGCGAACAAAATTGGATCGCCTACACCATCGGTATGCTGCTGTTCCATGTCGGCGGCTTTCTCATTCTTTATGCCTTGTTGCGCGTCCAAGGGTCGCTCTTCTTCAATCCGGCCGAACAGGGCGCCGTCGCCGAAGATCTGTCGTTCAACACGGCGATGAGCTTCATCACCAATACCAATTGGCAGAACTACGGCGGCGAAAGCACACTGTCTTATCTCGTGCAGATGTTCGGCCTGACGCACCAGAATTTCCTTTCGGCCGCGACCGGCATCGTGCTTGCGATGGCTTTGATCCGCGGTTTCACCCGCCATTCCGCGCGCACTGTCGGAAATTTCTGGGTCGATGTGACGCGCTGCACGCTCTACGTCCTGCTTCCGATCTGCGTGCCCTATGCGCTGTTTTTGGTGTGGCAGGGCATTCCGCAGACACTCGGCCCCTATATCGACGCAACGACGCTCGAAGGGGCGAAGCAGAGCATAGCGGTCGGCCCGGTCGCGTCGCAGATCGCGATCAAGATGCTCGGCACCAATGGCGGCGGCTTCTTCAACGCCAATGCCGCGCATCCGTTCGAGAATCCGACAGCGCTGTCGAACTATGTACAGATCATCTCGATCTTCGCGATCGGCGCCGCACTGACTAACGTATTCGGCCGCATGGTCGGCAATCAGCGTCAAGGCTGGGCCGTCTTCGCCGTCATGGGAATCTTGTTCCTTGTCGGCGTCGTCTTTTGCTACTGGGCCGAGGCCCATGGCAACGACGCCCTCAATGCGCTCGGCCTCACCGGCGGAAACATGGAAGGCAAGGAAGTCCGCTTCGGCATCGTCGCCTCCGCGTTTTTTGCCGTCATCACAACCGCCGCCTCCTGCGGCGCGGTCAATGCCATGCATGACAGCTTCACCGCGCTCGGCGGCATGATCCCGCTTATCAATATCGAGCTCGGCGAAGTCATCATTGGCGGTGTCGGCGCCGGCATGTACGGCATGCTGCTCTTCATCATCGTCTCGATCTTCGTCGCTGGCCTGATGGTCGGACGCACGCCGGAATATGTCGGCAAGAAGATCGAGGCCAAGGAAGTGAAGATGGCGATGCTCGCCATCTTGGTCCTGCCGCTGATGTATCTTGGCTGGACCGCGGTCGCCATGGAAGTGCCGTCGGCAGTATCCGCGATGAACAATCCCGGCCCGCACGGCTTCACCGAAGTGCTCTATGCCTATACGTCGCAGACCGAAAATAACGGCTCGGCGTTCGCAGGGCTGAGCGCCAACACCCTGTTCTACAACATCACCGGCGCTATCGCGATGCTGGTCGGCCGCTTCTGGATGATCATTCCGAAGATGGCGATCGCCGGCTCGCTTGCCGCCAAGAAGTCGATACCGGCCTCGGCGGGCACGTTCCCGACCACAGGCGGGCTGTTCGTCGGACTGGTCATTGGCGTGATCGTGATTATCGGCGGTCTCACCTTCTTCCCGGCCCTCGCCCTCGGCCCGATCGTCGAGCAGCTCGCGATGAATGCCGGCACCCTTTTCTCTTCAAATTAGGTTCGGAGAATTTCGATGGACACCTCGACTGTGCGAAAGAACGCGGCGGTATCGGCTCTGCTCGATCCGAAGATCGTCATGCCGGCCATCGGCTCCGCTTTCGTCAAGCTCGATCCGCGGACGCTGATCAAGAATCCGGTGATGTTCGTGCTTGAGATCGTCACCATGCTGACAACCGTAATCCTGATTCGCGATCTCTTTACCGGCGCCGGTCATATCGCCTTTGAGTTTCAGATCATCCTGTGGCTGTGGTTCACGGTCCTGTTCGCCAACTTTGCCGAGGCCGTCGCCGAGGGCCGCGGCAAGGCGCAAGCCGACACGCTGCGGCGTCAGCGCACCGAAACTCAAGCCAAGCTGATCACCGGCTCGGGCGACCAGCAAAACTATCGTCTGATACCCTCGACCGAGCTCAAAGTTGGTAACGTCGTGCTGGTCGAAGCCGGTGACACCATTCCGTCGGACGGCGAAGTGATCGTAGGCATGGCCTCGGTCAACGAAGCGGCGATCACGGGTGAATCGGCACCGGTCATTCGCGAATCCGGCGGCGACCGTTCGGCGGTGACCGGCGGCACGCAAGTTCTGTCCGACTGGATCCGCGTGCGCATCACCGCCGCCCCTGGCTCGACCTTTCTCGACCGCATGATCCGGCTGGTAGAAGGCGCCGAACGGCAGAAGACGCCGAACGAGATCGCGCTGAATATTCTCTTGATCGGCTTGACCATCATCTTTGTGTTCGCGACCGCGACGATCCCAAGCTTTGTCTCCTATGCCGGCAGCACCATTTCCGTGGTGATCTTGGTTGCTTTGTTTGTGACGCTGATCCCGACCACGATCGGCGCGCTGCTTTCCGCCATCGGCATTGCCGGCATGGACCGCTTGGTGCGCTTCAACGTGCTGGCGATGTCGGGCCGCGCGGTGGAAGCCGCCGGCGACGTCGACACTCTTCTCCTCGACAAGACCGGCACGATCACGCTCGGCAATCGCCAGGCGACTGAATTCAAGCCGGTGCAAGGGGTCACCGAGCAGGAGCTCGCCGACGCGGCGCAGCTCGCGTCGCTCGCCGACGAAACGCCGGAAGGCCGATCGATCGTCGTGCTGGCAAAGGAGAAATACGGCATCCGCGGCCGCGAGCTCCATGAGCTTAAGGCCAACTTCATCCCGTTCAGCGCCCAGACCCGCATGAGCGGCGTCGAGATCGGCTCGTCCTGGGTCCGCAAGGGCGCCGTCGACGCCATCCTGAACTTCCTCAACGGTCCGGCCCCCGTCGTCACCGGGGGCGCCGTTCAAGCGCTGCGTCTGAATGTGAGCGCCGAAGCCGCGCGCGAAATCAATACGATTGCCGACAGCATCGCCAAGTCCGGCGGCACGCCGCTTGCTGTCGCCAAGGACGGCAAACTCCTCGGCGTCATTCATTTGAAGGACATCGTCAAAGGCGGCATCCGCGAGCGCTTTGCCGAATTGCGCCGCATGGGCATCCGCACCGTCATGATCACGGGCGACAACCCGGTCACCGCGGCCGCCATCGCGGCCGAGGCCGGCGTTGACGATTTCCTGGCGCAGGCGACACCCGAGGAGAAGCTGCGGCTTATCCGCGAGGAGCAAGGCAAGGGCAAGCTCGTCGCCATGTGCGGCGACGGCACCAATGACGCGCCAGCGCTCGCGCAAGCTGACGTCGGCGTCGCCATGAATACCGGCACGCAGGCAGCTCGCGAAGCGGGGAATATGGTGGACCTCGACTCGAATCCGACCAAGCTCATCGAAATCGTCGAGATCGGCAAACAGCTACTAATGACGCGTGGTGCGCTGACCACCTTCTCCATCGCCAACGACGTGGCGAAATATTTCGCCATCATCCCGGCGATGTTCGTCGCGTTCTATCCGCAGCTGCAGACACTTAACATCATGAAGCTGGCGACGCCGGAGAGCGCCATTCTGTCGGCGATCATCTTCAATGCGCTGATCATCATCGCCCTGATCCCGCTGTCACTGAAGGGCGTGCGTTATCGCCCGATCGGTGCCGGCCCGCTGTTGCTGCGTAATCTTTGGATCTACGGCGTCGGCGGCGTGATCATTCCGTTCATTGGCATCAAGGCGATCGATATCGTCGTCGCCGGCCTGCACCTGGTTTGAGAGCTTGGGCTGAGAAACTGAAGCCTTAAGGAGAATTTCCATGTTGCGCGAAATCCGTCCGGCGATTGTCGTTCTTATCGCCCTCACACTCATCACCGGTGCCGCTTATCCCTTAGCGATGACCGGAATTGCCGAAGTCATCTTTCCGCATCAGGCACAGGGCAGCCTGATCGAGCGCGACGGTCATGTCATCGGCTCCGAACTGATCGGCCAGACTTTTACCAGTGATAAATACTTCCATGGCCGGCCCTCGGCGACGACTGCGCCAGACCCGAACGATTCGACCAAGACCGTTGCCGCCCCGTACAACGCGGCGAATTCGGGTGGGTCTAATCTTGGGCCGTCCAACAAGGCGCTGATCGACCGCGTGCAAGGCGACCTCGATACCTTAAAGAAGGAGAACCCTTCGGCGTCGGTGCCGATCGATCTGGTCACCACATCGGCGAGCGGACTCGATCCGGACATATCGCCGGAGGGCGCCCTGTTCCAAGTGCCGCGCGTCGCCAAGGCCCGCAATCTGCCGGAAGACCGCGTGCGCCAATTGGTGGCCGATCACACCGCGGGCCGGTGGCTCGGGCTTCTCGGCGAGCCGCGCGTCAATGTATTGGAGCTTAACCTGGCGCTCGACAAATTGGCCGCCGGTTAAGGCATGTTCCCCAAACATGCCCTAAACTGGACCGCTCCGGGTGCCTGGAGCGGTCCTCAATATTTGGGCAGATCATGCTAAAAGGACGCTCCTGACGCCTGACATTTTCGAGACGACTGGTTCGTGATGGCCGATCAGCGGCGCGAAACCGAACATAGACCTTCGCCGGACGCACTCCTTGAGGCCGCACGCCGCGAGGACCGGCGCATCGGCAAGCTGCGCATCTTCGTCGGCGCCGCTCCCGGTGTCGGCAAGACCTACGAAATGCTGCAGCAGGCCCATGCGCTGAAGAAAGACGGCTACGACGTCGTCGTCGGCGTTGTCGAGACGCATGGCCGCCGCGAGACCGAGGCGCTGCTCGAAGGCCTCGAAGTCATTCCGCGCAAGCGCATCGAATATAAGGGCCAGTTCCTGCAAGAGATGGATCTCGACGCGGTGATCGCGCGCCGACCGCAGGTCGTGCTGGTGGACGAGCTCGCCCATACCAATGCCGATGGCAGCCGCCATCCCAAGCGCTACCTCGATGTCGAAGAGCTGCGGAGCTACGGCATCGACGTCTACACCACCGTCAATATCCAGCACATCGAAAGCCTCAACGACGTCGTCGCACAAATCACCCATGTGCGCGTGCGGGAAACCGTGCCCGACGCCGTGTTCGACAGCGCCGACGCCGTCGAGATCGTGGATCTCACGCCCGACGACCTGATCCAGCGCCTCAAGGAAGGCAAGGTCTATGTGCCGAAACAGGCTGAGCGCGCGCTCGAGCATTTCTTTTCGCCCGCCAATCTGACGGCGCTGCGCGAGCTCGCTTTGCGCCGAACCGCGGAGCGGGTCGACGAACAACTGCTTTCGGAAATGCAGGCGCATGCCATCCAAGGGCCGTGGCCGGCTGGCGAGCGCTTCGTCGTCTGCATCAGCGAAGATCCGCGCTGCGCGGGGCTGGTGCGCTATGCCAAACGCCTCGGCGACCGGCTTCATGGCCCGTGGGTGGCGCTCTATGTCGAAGGCCGGCGCAGCCTGCAGCTCACCGAAGAAGAGCGCGACCGCATTGCCGATACGCTGCGGCTCGCCGAGGCGCTCGGCGGCGAAGCCGTCACGATCCCGGGCAGCGACCGCAATATCGCCGACGACGTCATCGCCTATGCGCATGCCCATAACGTGACGCAGATCATCGTCGGCAAATCGACGCGCTCGCGCTGGTTCGAGATGATGCATGGCTCGGTGGTGCGCGATCTGGTGCGCCGTTCCGGCAATATCAGCGTTCACGTCATTGCCGGCGACCAGGTTTCGGGAAAGCCGATCCCGAAGAAGACGGTGCGGACGTCGGACCGGGACGATGTGTTCGATCCGCAGCCCTATTTGTTCGCGATTTTGGCGGTGGCCTGTGCGCTCGGGGGCGCCGAACTGGTCGATTACTGGGTCGGGGTCGAGAACGTCGATCTCGTCTTCCTGACCGCGATCGTCGGCGTCGCCGTGCGCTTCGGGCTGATGCCGTCGCTGTTGGCAAGCTTGGCCTCGGCTTTGGCCTACAATTTCTTTTTCCTGCCGCCGATCTACACTTTCACCATCACCGATCCGCACAATATCGCGGCCTTTGCGCTGTTCACGCTGGTCGCCGTCATCGTCTCCAATGTTGCGGCGCGCGGCCGCATGCAGGCGGTGACCGCGCAAGCACGCGTGCGCACGGTGGAATCGCTTTACTCGTTCAGCCGCAAACTTGCCGGCGCCGTGACGCTCGACGATGTGCTGTGGGCGACGGCCTACCAGACCGCGCTGATGCTGCAGGTTCGCGTCGTCCTGTTGTTGCCGGAGAACGGCTCGATCACGGTGAAGACGGGCTATCCGCCCGAGGACACGTTGGATGACGCCGATGTCGCGGCGGCGAAATGGTCGTTCGAGAACGATCGCCCGGCTGGCCGCGGCTCCGACACTTTGCCCGGCGCCAAGCGCTTGTTCCTGCCGATGCATACCGGGCGTGGCGCCATCGGCGTCGTCGGCATCGACAGCGACAAGACCGGCCCGCTGCTCACCCCGGAACAACGGCGCCTCCTCGACGCGCTGATGGATCAGGGCGCGCTTGCCATCGAGCGCGTGCAGCTCGTCGAGAACATGGAGCGCGTCGAGCGCACGGCGGAGACCGAGCGATTGCGCTCGGCGCTGCTCACATCGATTTCGCATGATCTGAAGACGCCGCTCGCCTCCGTGCTCGGCTCGGCCGGCACGATGCGTGACCTCTCCGACAGACTGAGCGACAGCGAAAAGGCCGAGCTGCTCGCGACCATCATCGACGAATCCGAACGGCTCAACCGCTTCATCGCCAATCTCCTCGATATGACGAAGCTTGAATCCGGCGCGGTTATGCCGAAGCTCGCGCCGCACGATCTGTCGGAAATCATCGGCTCGACCTTGCAGCGCACGGTCAAGATTTTGCGGCATCATTCGGTGCAGCTCGACCTCGCAACCGATATGCCGATGGTGTCGCTTGACGCGGTACTGTTCGAGCAGGTGCTGTTCAATCTTCTCGACAATGCCGCGAAATATGCCGCGCCCGGCACCACCATCTTCATCCGCGCCTGGCGCGACCGCACCACAGTCTGCCTGCAAATCCTCGACGAAGGTGAAGGCATCCCACAGTCCGACCTCGAACACATTTTCGATAAGTTCTATCGCGTGCAGAAGACCGATCAAGTACGGCCGGGCACCGGGCTAGGGCTCGCCATTTCACGCGGCTTCGTCGAGGCCATGAACGGCACCATCGTCGCCGGCAACCGCACCGACCGCCGCGGCGCCGCATTCACGATCACGCTGCCGGCGGTGAGCGAGTCGCAAAAATTGGACGCGGCCGCATGAGCGCCGCACCGCTTCGCGTGCTGGTCGTCGATGACGAGCCCCCGATCCGCAAGCTGTTGCGCCTGGGGCTTGCCGCGCACGGCTATCACATTCTCGAAGCGCCCAACGGCAAGACTGCGCTCGAGCTGTTAAGCGAAGCTCCCGATCTGGTCATCCTCGATCTCGGCCTGCCCGACATCGAGGGCCACGATCTCTTGCGCACCATCCGCGCGCGCAACGAGAGCGTTCCGATCGTGGTGCTGTCGAGCCGCGGCGACGAGGCCAGCAAAGTGCAGGCGCTTGATTTCGGCGCCGACGATTATGTGACGAAACCGTTCGGCATGGACGAGTTGCTCGCCCGCATGCGCGCAGCGCTGCGCCACCAGCTGCAGACCCATGGCGAGCGGCCGGTATTTCGCATCGGCGATTTGTCGGTCGATCTGGTGCGCCGCATCGTCAAAGTCGGCGACAAGGAAGTGAAATTGTCGCCGAAGGAATACGACCTGCTGCGCGTCCTGGTGCAGCATGCCGGCAAGGTGCTGACGCACAAATTCCTGCTCGGCGAATTGTGGGACGATCTCACCGACGCCCAATATCTGCGGGTCTATGTTCGGCAATTGCGCCAGAAGATCGAGGCCGATCCTGAACGGCCGCAATATGTGCTGACCGAAACCGGCATCGGCTACCGGCTGCGCGCGCCGGATTGAGCGCTATTGTCGATGACTATTGTCGTCTCTTGCCCGCCTGCCCATATTCATAAAGGGTCAGTTTCGGCAATTCGGGGAGATCGCTCATGGCCGACGAACTCGTTCTCTATACCAATCCGCAATCGCGCGGGCGCATCGCCCGCTGGATACTCGAGGAAGTCGGCCAGCCCTATAAGGTCGAAGTGCTCGATTACGCCTCGACCATGAAGGGGCCGGCTTACCTTGCCATCAATCCGATGGGCAAAGTGCCGGCACTGCGCCACGGCGATGCCGTCGTCACCGAAACCGCCGCGATCTGCGCTTATCTCGCCGACGCCTTTCCGCAGGCCGGCCTGGCGCCGGCGCCGACATCGAAAGAGCGCGCACCCTATTATCGCTGGATGTTCTTCAGCGCCGGCCCCCTCGAAGCAGCGCTGAGCAACAAGGCGCTCGGCTTTGTCGTGCCGCCGGAGCGTGAACGCATGATCGGCTATGGCAGCTTGGCGCAGGCTTTGAACGCGCTCGAGGCCGCGGTGTCGAAGAGCGACTATCTCGCCGGCGACAAATTCACGGCCGCCGATCTTTATGTCGGCTCGCATATCGGCTTCGGCATGATGTTCGGCACGCTGGAAAAGCGGCCGGCCTTCGAGAAATATTGGCAGCGGGTCAGCAGCCGCCCGGCCTACAAGCGCGCCAATGAGCTCGACGAAGCACTGACGAAGAAAGCCAGCTGATCCGAAGATTCATTCAGGGCAACCGCAGCAGCGGATGCCCCATTTTGATGGCTGCGCCCTCGCGGACATTATCGCAGAACTCGAAACCGTCCGGCGCAAAGACGATGATCGTCGAGCCGTGCTGGAACCAGCCGAGCTCGTCGCCTTTCTTGAACGCGCTATCGCAAGCGATGACCGTACGGCCGCGATAGTCGTGGTTCAACAGTCCGTCGATGCAGTGCAGATGGATGCTCGCCACCAGGATTGCGGCCACCGCGACCAAGGTGACGGTCTGGCCGCCCGGCGCCAGCGTGGTCTTGATGATCGCACGCTCGTTCTTGCAGAACAGCCGCTCGATCCGCTGTAACGCGATCGGACTGACGTTCCAGGTGTCGCCGGAAACGTAGATCACCTTGTCGATGCGGCCGTCATAGGGCGCATGGAAGCGGTGATACATGCTCGACTTCAGCCGCAGCGTGACATAGCGGCCGTTGCGATGCGCCTCGACCAGCGCCGGATCGGGCAACAGATCCTGCAGCGTATAGGGAAAGCCCTTGGCCTGAAAAAGCTCGGTGCCGGCGATTGCGCCGTGGGCGCCGACGATCGCGTCGCAGGGGCTTGTGACAGTGCCGGTTGCACTGTCGACCGGGCGCGCGCCGTCCTTGAGCTCGCGGATGAAGCAATCGTGCAGGCTCTTGAATTCGGACCTTTTGGCCTCGCTCAAGTCGAGGTCGGAGAACAGCTTCCATAGCGCAATCGAGGCGTCGCGCACGAACGGCTGCTCGATCTGGCTGAACCAGCCGATAAACTGCGTCGCCAACCGCCTTGGAATGCGATTGGTCAACAGAAAGTTGATATCTTCCTGGTCGAAAATGCGCAGGATTTGAGTCCTTACCGTCATGTGATTGTTAAATCTCCCGGCTAAACCGCGATTCGATGGACGGCAACACGACTCTCGCCTTTTATGGCCTCGGCGCCGCAGCCGTCGCGACTTCGGTCGCGACCCTGAAGAAGCGGCTGCAATTGTCGCAGGCCAAACACCGCTCGCTCGCCGGCCATGCCCGGATGTCGCGCTGGCTCGCCGGCTTTGTGCCGTTCTACGACTACAGCGAGGAGCGATTCTTCTGTTCGGACGGCGCGCCGGAAGAGATCGCCGCGCGCCGGCGCGATGGCCTCACCCGGCTGTCGGCGCAGTACAAGACCCGCTTTGCCGAAACGATCAAGCACACCGCGCAGACGAGCGACGCGATTTCCGATCTGCAATTCACCGACGCCTACCGCGTGCCGTTCCAATATCGCCGCGTGGCGCGCGCCTATCTGCCGTCGGCGAACTTCGTGCAGTCTTCGAGCGGCGTCACCGTGACCGACCTCGACGGCAACCGCGACTACGATCTCACCGGTTCCTACGGCGTCAATGTGCTGGGCTACGACTTCTACAAGGGTACGATGGAGCGCGGTGCCGCGCGGGTGCACGAGCTCGGCCCGGTACTCGGCCCTTATCATCCGCTGATCGTCGAGAACGCCGAGTTGCTCAAGCAGATTTCCGGGCTCGACGAGGTGTCGTTCCACATGTCGGGCACCGAAGCCGTCATGCAGGCGGTACGGCTGGCGCGCTATCATACCAAGCGCTCGCATCTGGTGCGCTTCTGCGGCGCCTATCACGGCTGGTGGGGCGACGTGCAGCCCGGTGTCGGCAATCCGGTGCCGGCGCACGAGACCTATACGCTCAACGACATGTCCGAGGACACGCTGCGGGTCCTGCGCACGCGCAACAATATCGCCTGCGTCCTGATCAATCCGCTGCAGGCGCTGCATCCAAATGCTTCGGCGCCGAGCGATTCCTCGCTGCTCGACAGCGGGCGCAGCGCGCATTTCGACAGGGACGCCTATGCCGAATGGCTCAAGCGCCTGCGCGCGATCTGCACCGAGCGCAATATCGTGCTGATCTTCGACGAGGTCTTTGTCGGCTTCCGCATCGCCAAAGGCGGCGCGCAGGACTATTTCGGCGTGCGCGCCGATCTGGTCACCTATGGCAAGACGCTCGGCGGCGGCCTGCCGATCGGCGTCGTCTGCGGCCGGCACGAGCTGATGAAGCGTTTCCGCGACGATCGTCCGGCGGATATCTGCTTTGCCCGCGGCACGTTCAACTCGCATCCTTACGTCATGGCGGCGATGAACGAGTTCCTGCGCTATTTGAAAACGCCGGAGGCCGACGCGTCCTACGGCGACCTCGATGCGACCTGGAATAGGCGCGCGAACGAGCTCAACGCCCGCCTCGCCGCGGCGGGATTGCCGGTCGAGGTCGCTAACCTGTCGTCGATCTGGACGGTCTGCTACACCGAACCTTCGCGCTATAACTGGATGTTGCAATATTACCTGCGGGCCGAAGGCCTGGCGCTGAGCTGGATCGGCACCGGTCGGCTGATTTTCAGCCTCAATTACACCGAGGCCGATTTTTCTGCCGTCGCCGAGCGCTTCGTCGCCGCCGCGCAGGCCATGCAGCGCGACGGCTGGTGGTGGCATAATCCCGAACTCACCAATAAAGCAATCAGGCGGACCATCTTGAAGGAGATGATCCGCCGGAAATTGTTTGGTCGAGACGATTAGCAAGGCCGCAGGTCGTCGGCAGCTACGCCGTTCGGCGCATATCAGATGCGCCGAACGCTTCGCTGACGCGCTCAGCTCGGCCGCGGCGCTTCCTCGGCGTCTTCCTCGTCCCAATGATGCAAGCCGATTTCCGGGTCGATCAGTTCGCCGCGCAACAGCGCCAACGGCGCCTTGTGATAGATCTTGATGTCGTGGAACGGGTCGGTGAGGATTTTGGTCGCCCAGACCAAGCCGGTTTCCACATCCTTGATGACGAACAGCTGGAGGGTGCGGAACAGCACGCCGCCGATGCCGAGCACGAGCCAAATGATCCCGATGTGGTGGATAACGTCGGACTTGGTCACGGCGGGCGCGAACAGGCCGAAATAGCTCGGGCTGAAATAGAGCGGCAGCGGCGACAGCGCCCAGATCGTCAGCAGCACGACCTTGCGCTGCAGATTGTAGCCGACCTTGATCTCTTCTTTATATTCGTGGGTCGCGTGATTGACGTGATCGTAGTCTTTCGGCTCGAAGAAGAAGTGCCCGGTTTGCCGGGTCGTCATCGCGACCAGCCAACCCGCAAGCGCCGAGATCGCCGGATCCTTGAAGATCATCACATAGGCAAAAAGAAAGCTCAGCGCGCTGACGAAATGCAGCGACTGATTGATGCGGCTGTGATGATAGTAGCGGTGATCATCCCACCGCTGGGTCCGCAGCGTCTCTAGAAAATTTTCCATTTATTAACCCCCGTCATGCAGGCGTTCGATCTGGGTATGGCGATTCCGTGAATCCCATGTGACAGCTTTCCTGCAATCTGAACATGGCGACCCGCGCGCTCACCAATCGCTTCCGTGAGCGCGCTCATGTGACAGATGCGTGACCGGCTGCGCAAACAAGCTGCCGGGATCAGCCGGCTGCGCGGATTTCGGAAGCATAGCCGCTGCCCGCACCGCCATCCTTGCCGAAGCGGATGAGATTGAAGTGGCCGAAAGGCGGCACGGCACGACGCTCGAGCAGATGCATTCCAGGATGCTTTGCGGTCCAGCGCGAATAACGTTCAAACAAAAATTCCGAGCGCCAACCGAGCTTGCGCGCCGCCGGCTGGAACCAGTGCTCGAATGTCCGCCGCACGCCGGCGTCAGCGCCGACGCGGCTGATCAGGACGATCTCGCCGCCGGGCTTGAGGACGCGCGCCAGCTCGTCGAGCACCGCCTCAGGATTGGGAGCGGTGCTGATGACATGTTGCGCGACGACGGCGTCGAACGAATTGTCGGGGAACGACAGACGCTCGGCATCCATCACCCACAGGCCCTCGACATTGGTCAGGCCGAGCTCGCGGACACGCTCCTGTGCCTTGCGCAACATCGGCTCGGAAAGATCGACGCCAGAAATCTGGCACTTTTTCGAATAGAGCGGCAGACACATGCCCGTGCCGACGCCGACTTCAAGGATGTGGCCGCCGATGCGCTCGGCCGCGGCGATCGCGGCCTGACGGCCGCGCTCGAAAACCGCGCCAAAGACGAAATCGTAAAACGGCGCCCAGCGCGCATAGGCTTTGGTGACGGTTTGCGCGTCCAAGTCGACTTCAGACAGAGTGCTCATGCGTAACCCTCGTGTTGCAGCCGGGAACCAGAGGCTGCCCGGCTGTGTCTTGTGCAGGAGAGGCGATCGGCGTCGCCGGCTCCGGTTCGCGTGCGCCGCCGACGGCCACCTTGTGCGCATGGCCGATAAATTGGCGAGCACTATTTTCCCACGAATAGCGCAATGCGAATTCGCGGCACGCCTCGCGGGAAATCCACAGCGCCTGCATGCAGGCAACACGAAGGTCTTCGTTGAGCACGCCAATCGGATTGTCGCTGATAACGTCCTTGGGCCCGGTCACCGGAAATGCCGCAATCGGCACGCCGCTCGCCAGCGCCTCGAGTTGCACAATGCCGAATGTGTCGGTCAGGCTCGGAAACACGAACACGTCGGCCGCGGCGAGATGCGCGGCAAGAATGCCGTTGTCGAGCTGTCCCAAAAATTTCGCGCTCGGGAAGCGGCGCTTGAGTTCGGCTTCCTGCGGCCCGGCGCCGATGACGACTTTTGTTCCCGGCAGATCGAGCGACAGGAAGGCCGGCAGATTCTTTTCCACCGCGACGCGGCCCACCGACATGAAGATCGGCCGCGGGAAGCCGAGATCGATGGCGCGGTCCGGCCGGAACAGATCGACGTCGACACCGCGCGTCCACATGCCGAGATTGGTGAAGCCGCGCTCGCGCAACTCGGTCGTCAGCGACGGCGTCGCCACCATGGTCACGGTTGCAGCGCCATGGAACCGCCGCAACACGTTGTAGACCCATTGCGCCGGGATCGGCGAGCGCGCTGAGATATATTCCGGGAAACGCGTGGTGTAGCTCGTCGTGAACGGCCGGCCGATGCGCAGGCAATAAGCCCGCACGGCGTGGCCGATCGGGCCTTCGGTCGCGATGTGAATGGCGTCGGGCTTTGCTGCCTCGATCCGCTGCGCGATCTTCTTCCGGCTGGGTAGCGCGAGGCGGAGTCCCGGATAGGTCGGCACCGGAAACGTCCAGAAACCGTCCGGCGACAGGAACTCGATATCGACGCCGAGCTTGCCAGCGGCCCGCGCCAGCGAACCCAACGTGCGCACCACGCCGTTGACTTGCGGACGCCAAGCGTCCGTCGCGACCAGGACTTTCATGGGGTTGCTTTCGCCCGGGCGCTTGTCGCCCGCGTCATTTGTTCGAATCGCATTCGGCGAGAATTGCCATTTCATATCTCAATCGTGTGACGGTCTCGGCGCGGCCACGCGACGCAGCGCGGTCAGCCCGTAACAATGCTGTTACAAATGGATGGGAGGTTCCGGCGCGATTCGCTGAATCCTAGATCTTGCGCATGTCCTTGTCGGAAACCGTGTCCACTTTTCAGGAACATGCGCTAGGGGAGTGGTTAACGTCCTGGCCGAAACGAGTCCCCCCAAACCCTCGATCATCCGCGGTTTCGGACGGAGCAAGATCAGTTTCGCGATCAGCCTGGCGATCGTCGCCATTGCCATCGCGCTGCTTTATCATCTGCTGCGCGGCATCGAGATCGGCAAAGTCGTCGCCGCGATCCAAACGCAGTCGGGATGGAAGATCCTGATCGCGGCATCTCTCGTCGCCGCCGGCTATTCTAATCTCGTCCTCTACGACGTGTTCGCGCTGCAGACGATCGGTAAGCGCTATATGCCGTGGCGGGTCGCCGCCTTCGCGAGCTTCACGAGCTACACGATCGGCCACTCGCTGGGCGCTGCGACCTTCACCTGCGGCCTCGTCCGCTTCCGCATCTATTCGTTCTGGAATCTGACCGTCGTCGACATTGCCAAGATCGCGTTCATGACCGGTCTGACCTATTGGCTGGGCAACATCTTCGTGCTCGGCGCCGGCGTGTTCTATGCGCCGCATGCGCTGACCGTTTTCGATCACCTGCCATCCTCGCTTAACCGGCTGCTCGGCCTGTGCGGGCTCCTTGTGATCGGCTGTTATCTGGTCTGGCTCGCGCAACGGCCGCGCACCGTCGGCCGCGCCAACTGGAAAATCATGCTGCCGAATGTCCGCCGCACCTTGTTGCAAATCGGCATCGGCACGACGGATCGCCTGCTCGCCTCGCTGTCCTTCTTCATGCTGCTCCCCGATTATCCGGGCATCAGCTTCTCGAGCTTGCTGGTGATCTTCGTGGTCGCCACCCTGATCGGCACCATCAGCCACACGCCGGGCAGTCTCGGCGTCGTCGAGGCGGCGATGCTGATCGGTCTGCCGCAATTCAACCGCGAGGAATTGCTGGCGACGTTGCTCACATTCCGCGTGCTCGATTTCTTCCTGCCGCTGATGCTGGCGACGATCATGTTCGGCCTGCGCGAATTGCGGCTGGTTGTGCGGCGCGCGCAAAGCAGACGTGCGGAAACCGCCCCAACCTTGTAAGGCCCCCCTACCGCCGTTAAGGTCACCATCGGGCGGACTGGAGCGATGGTGACGAGTGAGAACAGGGCTCCGCGGGGGCGGAACTTCCTGCGGAAATGGGCCCGGCGCCCGATAAGAGTGATGGTTTCGGTTGGTGCTGCACTCGCAGCGTGGCAGTTTGCCGCGCCACGCGAGGCCAATGCCGAAACTATCGAGGCTGCGCTGGCCCGCGCCTACGAGAATAATCCACAGCTTAATGCGCAGCGCGCCATCGTCCGCCAGACCGACGAAAGCGTGCCGCAGGCGCTGTCCGGTTATCGCCCGATGCTGACGGCCAATGCCAGCGCCGGCGACCAATATACCACCGAGAAGGAGATCTTTCCGCCGATCCCCGGCACGGCTTTGACTCAAGGGGCGGCGGTCAAAATCAACGGCCACACCCAGCCCTATAGTTACGGCGCCACTGCGTCGCAGACGCTGTTCAACGGCAACCAGACCGGCAACAAAGTGCGCGCCGCGGAGAGCCAGGTTTCGGCGGCCCGGGAAACGCTGCGCGTCATGGAAGAATCCGTGCTGCTGGCGGCGGCGACCATCTACATGGATATGTCGCGCGATGCCGCCAATCTCGAAGTCCAGCGCAACAATGTGCGCGTGCTCGACCGCACCCTCACCGACACCAACAACCGGTTCGCCGCGGGCCAGGTGACCGATACCGACGTCGCGCAATCGGAAGCGCAATTGGCCGCAGGCCAAGCGAGCTTGCACGCGGCCGAAGCGCAACTCGCCATCACGCAGGCCAATTACCGGCGCATCGTCGGCGTCGATCCGGCGAATCTGGCTCCGGCTTCATCGGTCGAGCGGTTCGCGCCATCGACATTGAATTCCGCGATCGCGATGGGAACGGCGCAGAACCCGTCTGTGACGGCGGCGGAATACGGCGTTGACGTCGCGCTGCTCCAGGTGAAGATCGCCGAAGGCGCGCTCTATCCGACGCTGACGGCGCAAGCGAGCGTGCAGCAGCAATACGGCGCCAACATCGTCACGCCGAAGCTGTTCACCGATTCGGCGACCGTCAACCTCACGGTGCCGCTCTATCAGGGCGGCGGCGAATACGCGTCGATCCGCGCCAACAAGGAAGCGGTCGGGCAGCAACAGATCAATGTCGATCAAGTGCGCGACCAGGCGCGCGCCAATGTCGTGGAAGCCTGGGCGCAATTGCAGGCGGCGAAGGCCCAGATCGAGGCCGCGCAGCGCCAGAACGCCGCCGCCGAACGCGCGCTCAACGGCGTGCGCAACGAGGCCCAGGTCGGCCAGCGCACGACGCAAGATGTGCTGATCGCCGAGCAGGCGCTGGTGAATGCGCGGCAGAGCCTGATCGTGGCGCAGCACGACCGCGTAGTTTCCTCGTACAGCCTGTTATCGGCCGTGGGCCGGTTGTCGGCGCAAGACCTGGCGCTGCCGGTGAAGGTCTATGAGCCGTCGGTGCATTATCAGCAGGTGCGCGATGCCTGGGTCGGCGTGCGCACGCCGAGCGGGCAGTAAAGCCTTTATTAGCTCGCTGCCGCGCTGACCGGCTCCGTTATCCCCGAAATCGTCGTGTCGGGATAAAGCTCCTTGAGCCGCGGATAGACTTCGCGCGCGAACATGCGAATGCCGTGCACGGTATCGTCGTGCTCAAGGAATCCGGCCTGCCCCATGATGAGCAGATTGCCGTAACCGCCGACATGATTCCAATGCTTCTTGATCTGAGCGAGGACCTGGTCGGGCGTGCCGGCAAACATCGTGCCCGCCTCGATCGCGCCGTCGACCGTCGATTGTTTGGTGCCGAAGGCCGAGACCACATTTTGCGCGCCGCGCGCCAATTGCACGTTCATGGCAATCGGCACATAACCCGGCGGATTGGAGAAATGCTGCGGCACTTTATTGGCGGTGATGTACCACAATAGCTTCTCGGCGCCAGCCCGCGCCCGCGCTTCGGTATCACCGACATAGATCAGCGCCGCATAGGCCAAGCGATCGATCGGCACGTCATTGCCGCGTCCCGCGTCGCGCCAGCCGCGTCGATAGGAGTCGTAGATGCGCTTGGTGGTGTCGAAGCCGGTGAGGAAGGTCGCGAGCACATAACCGTGCGCGCCGACCTGTCCGGCGCCGCCGGGGCTCGTCGAACTGACCCATATCGGCGGATGCGGCTGCTGGATCGGGCGCGGCCAGATATTGATCGCGCGATGATGGAAGAAGCGACCCTCATGGCTGAACGGGCCGTCGTGATGGGTCCAGCACTTGACGATCAGATCGAGCGCCTCCCAATGCCGCTCGTTCATGCGCACCGGATTGCTGTTGGCCGGCAGGACCTCATAAGGCACGCCGCGCACGAAGCCGGCTTCGAGCCTGCCGTGCGAGAGCACGTCGATCATCGCCATCTCTTCGGCGACTCGCACCGGCTGCCGGCGATTGGCGATCGGATTGCCAAGGATCAAGAGCCGCGCTCTCTTGCTCAGGCGCGCCAGCGCCGCGAGCATCAGCGGAGCCGCCGGATCCACACAGGTCGCCGTCTGATGATGCTCGTTGAGCATGATCTCGACGCCTTCCTCCTCGGCGACGAGCCATTCATCGATAAAGCGGTCATAGAGTGCCGCACCCTTCTGCGGATCGTAGATACGATTGGGCAGGGATACGCGGATCGAAGGATAGCTGTCCGCCGGCGGCAGATAGGGATAGGCGTTTTCGCTGAAGTGCCACGCTCTCATCTCACTCTCCCAGAAACTTCAGGACGGCGGCCGTGAAAGCCGCCGGCTGCTCGAGCTGTGGCACGTGCCCTGCGGCCGCGATCGTCTGCTTGCGCGCGTTCGGCAACAAGCCCGCATAGGAATCGAGATAGCTTTGCGACACGAGGCCGTCGCTCTCGCCGCGGATGAACAGCGTCGGCATGCTGATGCGATGCAGCCTGCGCTTGAGCTTCGGATTATGCATCCACGGCTCCCAGGTCAGGAGCGCCAGCGTTTCACGCCCGCGGAACATGGCGGCAAGCTCGTCATCCGACATTTTGCTGAAGTCCGGTCTCATCCGCTCGGGGTCGTGATATGTCAGCTTCAGTACGTCGTCCTGCGGCATCGCGAAGATGTCGGGAATGTCGAGCTGGTCGGCGGGGCCGACCTTGATGCCCACCGGCCCGACGAGCACGATGCGGGAGAAGCGCTCCGGCGCCTTGGTCGCCATTTCGGCAGCGATCCAGCCGCCGATCGAACAGCCGACCAGGTCGACGCGGTCCAGTTTCAACAGATCGAGCAATTCCAGATGGAGATGCGCGATATCGTCGACGCTGTCGAGCCAATCCGGCAGGCTCGAAGCGCCGAAACCCGGGTGCGACGGCGCAACAAACCGACGCTTCTCGGCGAGCGGCGCAACGAAGGGTTGCCGTTCGTTAAACCCACCGCCGCCGTGGAGAAACAGGATGGGTCGCCCTGCTGTCTCGCCTGAATCAAACAGTTCAAGCTCGACATCCGCCACTTTGGCCTTGGTCACAGCGTCTTTGGTCACTGCCACGCGCATTCCTCCCCAGCCACGCTTTTTTCTTTTACGTTACACGACGGCACGGCCAAGAGAACGCCCGCGCCGGAATAGCAGGACTGCGCCGAGCCCTGCGTTGGAGCATGATCTTTTCCGAAAACCGGTTTCCACTTTTCGGGATCATGCTCACACGCTGAGGTAATTGCGCAGCACGAATTCGTTGCCTTCAAGTTCGGCCGAACTGCCGGTAAAGCAGATCTCGCCCTTGTTCATGACATGATGGCGGTCGCCGACCGCCAAGGCGGCGGACAAATTCTGCTCAACCAGCAGAATGGCCAGCCCCTCCCCTTTGAGCCGCGCCAGGACGTCGACGATCTGCCGCACGATCATCGGCGCCAGTCCCTCGGACGGCTCGTCGAGCAAAAGCAAAGCCGGATTGAGCATCAGCGCCCGCGCGATCGACAGCATTTGCTGCTCGCCGCCGGACAACTGAAAGCCGAGATTGCGCTCGCGCGCCCGCAATACCGGAAACAGATCGAAGATGCGCGGCAGCGTCCAATAGTTCGGGCCGGTTTTGCCGCCGGCGCGGGCGAAGACGGTGAGGTTCTCGCGCACCGTCAGGCTTGGAAAAACGCCGCGCTCCTGCGGCACGAAGCCGAAGCCAAGCCGCGCCACGGCATAAGGCGGCAGGCCTGCGATATCGCGGCCGTCATAGCGGATGCGGCCGGGTTGCGGCTTCAGATAGCCCATGATGGTGAGGATAGTCGTCGTCTTGCCGGCGCCGTTGCGGCCGAGCAGGCAGACGACTTCGCCGGGCCGCACGGCAAACGACACGCCATGCAGAATGTGGCTGTCGCCGTAATAGGCATTGATGTTATCGAGTTCGAGCATCAATGCGCCGTCCCGAGATAGACTTCGCGCACGCGCGCATCGGCCTGAATGTCCGCGGGCGTTCCGGTCGCCAGCACCTTGCCGTAGTAGAGCACCGTAATGCGATCGGCGACCGAAAACACGACATTCATGTCGTGCTCGATCATCAGGATCGACAAAGTGCGCGGCAGCGTGCCGATCAGATCGATCATGCGCGCGGTCTCAGTGGGTGACATGCCCGATGTCGGCTCGTCCAACAGCAGAAGCTCGGGCGCGCCGGCGAGCGCGATGCCGATTTCAAGCTGGCGCTGCTCGCCATAGGACAGTTGGCGCGCCGGCCGCGCGCCGTCGGCGGCGAGGTGAACCTGCGCCATCAAAGCAGCGGCGCGCTCCGAGAGAGCGCGGTTGTGCGCAACCGGCGCGAAGAAATTCAGCGGATTGCCCTGATGGACCTCCAGAGCGAGCCGGATGTTCTCGATCACGCTGAGATTCTGGAACAGATTGTTGCGCTGGAACGTGCGGGCCACGCCGAGCCGGCTGATCCGGTCCGGCGTGAGCCCGGCAATGTCGCGGTCCTTGAACAGGATACCGCCCGAACTCGGCCTGAGCTGCCCGCCGATCTGGTTGACGAGGCTCGTCTTGCCAGCGCCGTTCGGCCCGATGATGACATGCCGCTCGCCCGGCGCGACATCGAGGCAAATATCGTCTGTCACCACGAGGCTGCCGAAAGCCTTGTTGAGATGATCGAGGCATAACACGCTCGCGGGCACGCTCATTTCAACGCCCTCCGCCACGCCATATTCTGCAACATGCCCCACAGTCCGCCTGGAAAGAACATCACGCAACAAATGAAAGTGACGCCGACGATGGAAAGCCAGTGCTCGCTATAGGAACTGGCGACGTTTTTCATGAGGAGGAAGGCCGCGGTGCCGATGGCCGGCCCGATCAAAGTTCCGGCACCGCCAAGCATGGTCATGATCAGAATGTCGCCGGATGAGGTCCAATAGACCGCGTCCGACGAAATGAAGCCGTTGAAGATGGCGTAGAGGCCGCCGGCAAGGCCCGCGATCGCGCCGGCGATTGTAAAGGCGATGAGCTTATAGGCCCGCGTCGGATAGCCGATGGCCAGCATCCGCGGCTCGTTCTCGCGGATGCCGACGAAGGCATGACCAAGCGGCGAGTTCAACAGCCGCCGCAAGCCACAATAGGCCAGCACGAAGAAACAAAGCGCCATGAAATACATCGGCAACGACTTCGACAGGCTGAAGCCGAAAAAGCCCGGTTGTGCGGCAATCGCCATGCCGTCCGAGCCGCCGGTGATGTCGCGCCATTTCAGCGCCACCGAGAACACCAGCTGCGAAAAAGCGAGTGTCAGCATCAGAAACGGAATGCCGCCGGTGCGCACGCAGAAGAAGCCGATCATCGCGGCGCCGGCGCCGGCGATGACGACCCCTGCGGCGACGCCGAGCCAGGCATTGAGCCCGAACTGCACGCCAAGGATCGCGACCGCATAGGCGCCGAGCCCGAAAAAGGCGGCGTGGCCAAGCGACATCAGGCCGGTGAAGCCGAGAAGGAGATCGAGGCTCATGGCGAAGATCGCGAAAATAAAGATCTCCGACACCAAAGCACGCGGATAGTCGCCGATGAGGAACGGCAACACGATAAGGACCATCAGCACCGCAAGGCTCGCGGCGCGCGTCTGCATCGTCGCCGGCCTGCTGGTCGTCGTGACCGCAGGCGCAATCGCCACGTCGGAATATTTGATGCCGAACAGGCCCTGCGGCCGGATCAAGAGCACGGCCGTCATGGCAAGATAAATCAGGAACAGCGCGATGCTCTGCAAATAGGCCTTGCCGAAAGTGTCGGCGATGCCGATCAGCAGGCTGCCGGCAAAAGCCCCGCGCAGGCTGCCCATGCCGCCGATGACGATGACGATGAAGGCCGGAATGAGAATTTCCGAATCCATTCCGGGATAAAGGCCGAGCACCGGCGCTGCGGCGATGCCGCCAAGCGCCGCGAACGCCACGCCGAAACCGAATATGCCGGTGAACAGCGCCGGGATATTGGCGCCGAGCCCCGCGGCCATCACGGCATTATCGACACCGGCACGCACCATGGCGCCGACGCGGCTTCGCTCCAGAAACAGCCAAAGCAAAAGCGCGATCGCAAAACCGAAGCCGATCAGAAACAGCCGGTAGGCGGAAAATACGCCGGCGCCGATATGCACGATACCTTGCAGCGACGGCGGCGCCGGCAGGCGCATCACCATGCGGCCCCACACCGTCTGCACCAGATCGAGAAACACGAAGGTGAAGCCGAAGGTCAGCAGCACCTGATCCATATGGCCGCGCTTATAGAGCGGCCGCAGGAACAGCAGCTCCATCAGCACGCCGAGCGCGATCACCGGGATCGGCGCCAGCACCAGCGCCAGCCAGAAGCTGCCGCTCGCCCTGAAAATCGCGAGCCCAAAAAACGCGCCCAGCATGAAGAACGAGCCGTGCGCGAGGCTGACGACATTCATCAGGCCGAAGATCAGCGACAGGCCGGCCGCCATGAGAAACAACAGCACGCCGTAGACCAGCCCGTTCAGAAGCTGGGCGACAAACAGATCCATATATGCCCCAGGCTAATGTGCTGATCTGTCGGCTGTTCGTCGCGCCTCGCTCTCGCCGCTCAATAGATCTTCTTTCCCGGGTCCTGAACGTCCTTGCTGGTGGAGATGATCTTGGTGGAAATGCCGTCGCCCTTCTCGATCACCTGCGCGATGTAGATATTCTGGATCGGGTTGTGCGTGGCGGGATCCATGCGGAACGGGCCGCGCGGCGCATTGAACGCGACCTTGCTCATCGCGTCGGCAAGCTTGTCCTTGTCCGACGCATCGCCGCCGGTCGCCTTCAGCGCTTCGCAGAGCGCCTTGGCGCCGACATAGCCGTAATCGGCGAACAGATCCGGCGCATATTTGTATTTGGCCTTGAAATTTGTGGCGAACTCCTTGCTCTCCGGGTTATCGACGGTGTCGGTATAAGTCAGCGCGGAAATCACGCCCACTGCGGACTTGCCGACCGCGCTCGCGGTCTGCGAGTCGATCATGGTGAAACCCGTGAGCGGCATCTTCTCCTTCAGGCCGAATTCGGAATATTGCTGCACGAAACGCGCCGCATCCGCGCCCGGCATGAAGTCGTAAGTGACCGGCGGATTGATCGACTTGATGTCGGTGAGATAGGCGCTGAAATCCGCGGTGCCGAGCGGCGGCCAGATTTCCTTGAGCACCTTGCCGCCTTTGGCGACATAGGGCCCCTTGAACTGATTCATGACGTCGTGGCCGCCGGCATAGTCGGACGCCGTGAGCACGATCTCCTTGCCGAGATTGTCGTAGACATAATCCGCCATCGGCACCGACAGCTGATAGGTCGAGATCGAGGTGCGGAACAGATAGGGATAGCGGTCCCAGGTGATGGCGTCGGTGCCGGCACCGGTCACGATGTAGAACGCCTTCTGCTGCTTCATGTAATTGAGGACCGCGAGCGCGACATTGCTCGCCTGAATCCCCAGCACCAGATCGACATTGTCGCTCTCGACGAGCTTCTTGGCCTTCTGCAGGCCGATCTGCGGATTGAACTGATCGTCTTCCTTGATGAGCTCGATCTTGCGGCCGGCGACCGTCCAATTGATGCTGTCGAAATAGAGCGACATGGCGTTGAAATTGGCCTCGCCGGCATATGCAAGACCGCCGGTATAGGTGTTGATGTTGCCGAGCTTGATCGGCGCCGTTTCCGCGATGACATTTGGTGCGGCGAAACCAGAGGCCAGCACGACGCCCGCGCCGGCCGAATTTTTCATGAATGTGCGTCGAGACACCGCGCCCGCGCGCGCGCCTTGTTTTTTCATTGTCGCTCTCCCTAGCCGCCATAAGGCAGCCGCCGCCATCATAAGCGCTCCTGCGCACGGCACACCAGGGGAGTTTCGGCAAGCTGGCCCATTTGCATTTGCAGAGCCGCGGCGTTGCGGCGGCCTCCACCGCTCGGTAATGAAATGAGAACGAGGAAACGCCTTGCCGGCACGCTTCGCCGCAACGGTGAGTTGCCGAGCAGAAACTAGCGCGTAAAGCGCAAGCGAGCGACAACGGAACGGGCGGTGCGGTAATGACTTTGGAATTCGGCGTTTTCGATCATCTCGATCGCAATGACCTGCCATTGCACGACTTCTACGAACAGCGGCTGAAAGTCATCGAAGCATTCGACCGCACCGGTTTTTATGCCTATCACGTCGCCGAGCATCACTTCACCCCGCTCGGCATGGCGCCGTCTCCGAGCGTGTTTCTTTCCGCCATCGGACAGCGCACCAAGCGGCTGCGCTTCGGCACTTTTGTCTACGCGCTGCCGGTGCACCACCCGCTGCGGGTGTTCGAAGAAATCTGCATGCTCGATCACATGAGCGGCGGGAGGCTCGAGATCGGCTTCGGCCGCGGTTCGGTGCCGTTCGAGATTTCCTATTACGGCCAGAACGCCGAAGAACGGCAGGAAATCTATGCCGAGCGGCTCGAACTCATCCTCAAGGCCTTTACCGTCGGCACCCTCGACTGGAACGGCCGCTACGACCAGTTCAAGAACGTGCCGATGGAGCTGTCGTCGCTGCAGAAGCCGCATCCCCCGCTGTGGTATGGCGCGCATTCACCGGACAGCGCCGCACGCGCCGCGCGCAAGGGCCTCAACATCGTCACCAATGACATGCCGGGCAATACGCGCGCCATCGTCGACCGCTACCGGCAGGTCCGAGGCGAGGCGCAAGAAACGCAGAGCGAAACGGCGCCGCCCAAAATGGGCATGGTGCGTTTCATTCTGGTGGCCGACAGCGACGATGAAGCGATGAAGATCGCACGCCGCGCCTATCTGCGCTGGCGGGCGAGCTTTACCTATCTGTCGGAAATGAACGGGACGCTGCCGCAGTCGCCGCTGCGCGTCGACAGTTTCGACACGCTCATTACGCAAGGCCAGGCCATCGCCGGTGCGCCGGAAACGGTGCGCGCCTTTCTGGCGGCGCAGATCAAGGAGTGCGGCGTGAATTACGTCGTCGGTCAACTCTGCTTCGGCGATCTCGCACTCAGCGAAATGCTGCGCTCGGTCGAACTCTTTGCCGCACATGTCATGCCGGCACTGCGGAAGAAATCCGCGCCATAGCGTATAAACGGCCATGACCGATTCTCACGGACGCTTCGTCTGGTACGAATTGATGACGACCGACTTGAAGGCTGCGGCGGCCTTCTACGCCAAGGTCGTCGGCTGGGGCATGCGTGATGCCTCGATGCCCGGCATGTCCTACACGCTGCTGACCGTCGGCGAGACTTCGGCCGGCGGCTTGATAACCCTGCCGGAGGACGCCAAGCGCATGGGCGCGCAGCCGCGCTGGCTCGGCTATGTCGCCGTCGACGACGTCGATGCGGCCGCCCGACGGATTAGCCAATTTGGCGGAGCTGTCCACGTTCCGCCCTCTGACATCCCCGAGATCGGCCGCTTCTCGGTCGTCGCCGATCCGCAGGCTGCGACGTTTGCGTTGATCAAATGGCTGAAGCCGGGCCAAGCGCAGCCCGATGAATTGGACAAACCCGGCTGGGTCGGCTGGCATGAACTCCTCGCCGCCAATGGGGAGCAGGCGTTTCCTTTTTACGCGGAGCTTTTTGGCTGGCGGAAAGCGGAGGCCGAAATCGAGCCTGAGAGCACGTATCGGCCGTTCTCCGTTGCAACGCAGACGATCGGCGGTATGTTCACCAAGCCGGCGATGGTGCCGATGCCGTTCTGGCTTTACTACTTCAACATCGGCGATATCGGCGCAGCCGTTGAGGACGTGAAGGCTCTCGGCGGCAAGATCCTGGAAGGCCCTGTCGATGTGCCGGGCGGCAGCCGGGTGGCGCGATGCGAGGATCCCCAGGGCGCGATGTTCGCGCTCATCGAGAAACGAAAAGACAACGCCGTTGGCTATTTCGCGCGCGGCGCTTCCGCGCCCGGCGCGGGCGGCCGACGGTGGTCCTGGTAATCAGCACGACGATTCTGATTTCACGCCGCGGCCCAGCGCGAATTGGCCGACTGGACCTTCGACGTGGAATTCCAGCCCGGTCATTTTTGCGAACAGATCGATATTGGTGGTGCCGATGGCGCAGCCGCCGAGCCCGATATCCGTCGCCATCATGTAGAGCGTTTGCAACAATACGCCCACGTCTTTCAGGATCAGCGCATAGGCGATCGAACTGTATTTCCATGACACCCTGGAAAAGCGCGCGGCAATCGTGATCAGAATTTGCGGAACGGCCGACGCGCCCATGGCGAATTCGGCGCCCTTCAACAGCGCTTCGAACTCCGGTTCACGGACTTCGATACGCACCAGCGTGTGGCCGCCGGCGTCGTAGTGATAGAAGCCGCGCGGCAGGCCTTCACACTTGTCGACGGCAAGATAGAGCTCGAGCTCGTAGCTCGCGCCACCCGACGGATAAGGCCTGATCGTATGCGTGAGCGTCGGCCCGCCGCCGGCCGGATCGGCATCGGGGTCGAGCGGCGTTTCCACCGTCGAATAGACGCGGGCCGCGGCGTCGAGAAACCGCGACAATTCGGCAAGCGCGATCGGGGCTAGATCGTCGAAGTCGCGCGTCGAATGACGTTCATTGAGGATCTTTGCGGCTGGCGAAATCTCTTGCGCAAGCGCGGTTGAGAAAGGACGCAGATCGATCTTCGTCCCCGGCCAATTCGGGCGTATCGCGGGCCGCTCCGGCACAACATCCGCGTAGGAATAATGCCCGCCCACCGGATTAGCGTGGCGGCCCTCGGTGCTGCGCGCATGGAAAAGAAGATCGTGAAAGTCCCAGAGGACGAGATTGCCGTCGCCTTCCGTCGGCCGCAGCCCTTCGTCATTGGCGCCGACCTTGAAGAGAATCTGGCAATCCACAAGGAGCGCCAGAAGCTCGATGCCGGCCAAGCCGGCCTGACGGCGGAGTGCTTTGACTTTTTGCGGCGTAGCGAGCGCCGCCAACAGGGCGGCGATCTTCGGATCGCGGATTTTGAACAAGGCGCCGGCGCGCGGCGATTCCAGAACCATTTCGTCGGCGCGGCGCCGCATATAGGCAAATCGCGACAGAACGACCACTTCGTTATCGCGCAGTTTTGGATTCTGCGGCCAATAATCCGGAAGCTGCGGCTCGATGACGACTTGATCCGCGCCGCCGCGCGAACGCCCCAGCCGGTATTCCACGAGACCGCGCGCGGCCAGGCGCCGAACCAAGAGGTGAATTTCCTTGTCGAGGCTCCGCCTTCGCGACGCGAAGGACGCTAACGGCAGACCCGCGCGCAAATCCTGTACGCGTTCCGCCACGCTCGCGCTGAACTTTCCCAAACTGGCGGAAAAATCGTCGACGCCAACGACGATGTCTCCGCCCGGGCGCGCTTGGAGCGTGACGTGTTGGAGAAGCCTTACGGAAAGTCCTTCCGGCGCGGCCCGTCGCTTCTCCTTTGTGACGCGAGCGGGCAAGACGAGACCACCTCAAGTGTGGGGATGCAGCGGATTGAGATCGGGCTCCGCTACCGGCCGGTCCAGCAAGCCGAGCTTGACCGGCACATCGTACAACCGGCCGGGCGCAAAGCGGCGATAGAAATGCCGCATGCCAGGAACGATCACGCGGACCACCGGCACTTCGATATCGGGACGCGTCTGATCGAGCACGAGGAAATCGAGGCCCGCCCGTTTGGCGATATCCACGCAGGCCTGCACCTGCTCGCGGGTGTCAAGGCTGCCAAACTTCGCGCCAAGGCCCGCGGCGAGCTTACCGACACCGCTCGGCAGCAGGTAGGGATGGTCCCGCAGACGAAACGGGCCGGACTCGTCCGCCCCCGATGTGTCGCGCGCACCGAGCAACCCGATGGACAGAAACTGGTTCAGTTCGGTCAGCGACCGCAACATGGCGATGCGGGCATCGAAATGCGAGCCGGAGCCGTATTCGACAAATTCGGCGCCGTCCTTGTCGGAATGCGACATCGCGACGAAGCTAGGAACGCCGAGGTCGCTGGTGATGTCGATCGCCCACACCCGGCGTCCGGTATCGGCAAGCTGGTTCTTGAGATCGCGGACGTAAGGATCGTCGAACTGGGCGAGATCCACTTCCGGCAGCTTCACGCGATTGTACCACCAGATGGCGTAGGAATCGCGCTCCACGAGTTCGAGGAACCCCTGGACGATGGCTTCCTCGCGCGTATTGCCGGCCGCACAGCCGTTGGAATCGGCAAAGATCATCTGCTCGGGCGAAGGACCGCCGCGGTAGAAGAAATACAACATGCTGGTCGGCAGATATTTGAAGCGCTCATCGCGCAGCGACCAGACCGGCGACCATTCCATTGCGGCCGACCGGTCGAAGGGCATCGGTATCGGCGTGCCGTGGTGATCATGATCGTCGTGATTGTGCAACGGGCCCTGAGCTTTCCGATACTGCGCGTCGCTGAACAGGAGGATATCGTTTGGAACTACGGCTTCGCCCGGCGCGAAATCGGTGAACCGCCGCGTTACTCTGATCTCGTCGCCCTGATAAATTCCGGAATAGCGCTCGATCGCTTCCATGAGCGCGCTGGCTTCGCCCTGCTCGGCGGTGCTGCCCTTGCCGAAGCTGCCGCCGCTCAGACCGGCGCGCAATTCGTCGACCGACTCGGCGGGCCCGCAGAAATTGTGTCCGGCGTAGTAGTTGGTATTGAGCGGCAGATCGACGTCGATCCGTTCGAGCTTCGTCACCACGCCGCTCAGCGCGCTGACGTGCTTTTTGTTGCGCGCGACCGTCGCCCGCGACGACACGGAGCGGTACCCCCCGCTGGTCATGATCAATTTGGCGCCGCCCTTGAGTTCAATAGGCGCCGGCGTCCGGCGCGGATCGCGTAGTTTCTTCTGGCCGCATGCCGGGCATTGCGGGCGGCGTGTGACGTAGTGCCTGGCGATGCTCGAGCCTAAGAGATCGAGACTGACGATGTGATCGTGCAGCTCGGTGCGGAAATCGGTAGCGATTGCTTTGGCGATTTCCATGGCCGCGAGCGCGGTGGCGTTGTGACCCAACGTGTCCTTGACGAGCGGCGACGCAACGATCTGGCGGGCTTGCCGGCGATCGAGCAGCGCCTTGATCTCGCGGTTGCGCGTCATGCGGTCGGCGAGACAAGCCCAGCAAGCGCTTTTGCCCGGCGTGAACACCGGCCCGACCAGAGGAAAAACGCCGGACGGCTGCACCAATAGCCAAGGCGTCTTGTCCGCCAAATGTCTCTGATTCAATTCGGCGAGATGCGCATCGAGATAATCGTTGACCACCACGACCGTCAGATCGGCTTTGCCGGCGACGACGCGGACGCCGAGTTTCGTCAGCGCGGCGCCGAGTTCCTTTGCGCCCTTCACATCGATCGATTGAAGGCGCACGCGGCATTTCTTGAGATTTTGCTCAGCCGTCTCCGGCGGAATTCCGAGGCTTGCCCAGTACGAACTTGCCGTGCTCGCCGACGAACGGGTTTTCGGAATGACGTAGCCGCGCTCGATCAAGCGCTTGAGCGCTTCATTGACTGTGTCGGCTGGATATTTCTTCCCGAGATCGTGGGCGATCCGGCCAAAGCTTTTTCCGGCGCCGATGGCGTCGGCGACCGCACAATAGAGTTCGCCGTGAAGAAAGAACTTCCGGTCCTCGGAATAGAGGCACACGACATCCGGCGGCAGGACGTAAACGGAGAAATGCGGCGCGAATTGCGCAATGACTTTGCTGTCGAATTGCACCGCGCCGCCGCTGCGATCACTCGTGACGGAACCGGTACGCGGGGCCCGAGGCTTCTTGCCGCCAGTGTGAATCGCCATAGCCGGGCAAATATTCGCGAGGTTGTTCTTAGACAGAAGCGCGTCAGCACCTCAGTGCGCCGCCACTCACCTGACAGTCGGCCGTTTACGCGGCGATCGCGGGCAGTGGATCAGTCCGAACCAAGTAGCTCAACAATACAAGTAGCTCAACAATAATAGACACAGGTCCGGCCGGGTCACGCAGGGCCCGGCCATATGACCTGTGTCTGTTGATGTAGCAGAAACGTCGTCGAGCCTAGCAGGCGCGGCAACCGCCTCTCGACCAACACCATCCGCAACCGCCGCAGCCACCGCAGCCGCCGCAGCCTCTCCAGCCGCAACGGCAACCGCCGCACCGGCAGCCGCCACACCGGCAACCCCAGGCGAGCTTGTCGCCGGCCTTGGTTGTCGCGGCGCCTTCCTTGTCGAACACATAGAAGGTCGACAGGCTGACGTCGGAAATCTCTTCCTCACCGAGGAAGAGTTGGTGTTGTGGTATCGCGTTTTGCGCCGGCACATCGGCCGCCGCTCCGCCAGTTGCTGCAGACGCCCCACTGGCCATAGCAAAAGATACGCCGGCGATTCCCAGAACGGGGATGGCCTTGCTCCGGCGGTTTCGTTTCGAGGGTAGTTTCGCACGCGCCATTTTAGAGTCCTCCCATACCTGTGGGCATGTTGCTCAAGCGATCAATTGCGCATCGCTATTGTACGCTTGGCCGATACGTCCAAGCAAGCGATGATCGGTCGAGAACGACATTAATTCAATTACATATCGCCAATATAACGTAGCTGCACGAGCTGCGTTCCACGATGTCGCCATTTTCGATTGAAGTGCCGCCATCAAAATGAACAAGTAATGAATGGATCGGCAACATCGTACCGACAGAGCAACCTCGCGGCCACGAATCAATCCGGAACGGCGCTTCGGGCGAAACCTGTTGGGGGTGCGGTGCAATAGAATTTCAAACCAGAACTAGCCGCATCAGCTCGTTGTGACTCGTTATGCCGAGCCGGGCATAGGCGCGCTTGCGGTAGGTCCGAACCGTATTGACGCTGATGCCGAGCGCAAGCGCGATCGCCTCCGAACTCTTCCCCTGCATGATGCCAACGCATACGTCGAGCTCGCGCCGCGCCAGGTGCGGCATGATCTGGCGCAGACGGCGAGCGAGAACATCCGTCTCACCGTTTTGCCCCACAGCGCTCCGTTGCGCGTCGTGCTTGGCGAGCAGCGCGAACATGACGTCGGCACATTCGAGAACGCCTGCGAAGTCGGTGACGACGAAATGGCCGCGCTGTGCGCTGCGATAGAGATTAAGCCGAATGGTCTCGGCGCCATGACGCTTAATGATCGAAAAGCGGTCGATCAGGTCGACAGAGGAATAGCAGTCGCGCCGGTAGGCGTCGTGATCGATGTCCTGGCAAAGCACGCGGACGGCCATTTCGTAATTGGGCGAGGCCTCGCGGCCGCAAAGCAGATTCGCCGGGTCGTGATTCCAGTAATGTTCGAGGTATTTATTTGCGACGATCCGGGCGATCGGCTTCGCGCCACGATTGAGCGCGAACAAGAGCCGCGCCGGCGCATGGTCCGAACTGGCAAAGGCCGTGACATGCTCGCAGGCGGTCGCCTCCCGCACGATCTGGAAAAACGACGGCTCGAAACTCGGCGAGCCAATCTTGCCGATCAGATCGCCAATCTGGCGTTTGATCGGATTATCGCTGCGGCGGCCGTGTTCAAGGTTATAGGTTTGCATGGATGCGGTTGCAGGTTTCAGCAATAATGGCCGTCACCATGGCATGTGACAGACGGTTTTCTGCTCCGATGCCATCTTACGCCGGACTTGGTGCGCCGGCCAGCCGGCCGTTTGGGCGGGCGGGCTTATGCCGAAGCTTCAAGGAAGCCAGTTTAAGGACGCCAAGGACGCCAAGTCAGGGAGGATTCCATGCTCTGCAAAAAGCTGCATCACGCCGCGTTCCGCTGCAAAGACGCCAAAGCGACCGTCGCGTTCTACACCAAAGTTCTCGGTCTCAAATTCGCGCATGCGATGGGCGAGGATCACGTCCCTTCGACGGGGAAATACAGCCCGCATGTCCACATCTTCCTGGAAATGGAGGACGGCAGCGCGATCGCGTTTTTTGAATGTCCGAACGATCCCGGCAATATGAAGGACATGGAGTCGCCGGACTGGATCCAGCATTTCGCCTTCGAGGTCGAGAGCACCGAGGCGCTGCTGAAAGCCAAGGCCGACATGGAAGCCAACGGCGTCAAAGTCGTTGGTCCGACCAATCATGATGATTTCATCCAGTCGATCTATTTCTTCGATCCGTCCGGTCATCGCCTCGAATTGACGGTGCGGACGGAGCACGATCCCAAGCGTATCAGGCAATTCGAAAACGAGGCGCCCAGGGTTCTCGACCTGTGGGACCAGACCCATGACTGGTCGCAGCGCGAGAAAGCGTTCGGCGGCAAAACGGGCTACAGCCGCAACGTTTGAGTTTAAGCGCCGGGCATTCGACCGAGCTCAACAAAAATCGGGCCGGTCTGCCGGATACGACGACGAAGCCGCAAACGGCTTTCAGGAAAAGTCCAAGGGGAAACGCCGATGGTCCGTACTTTTTGCGCAATTGCGCTTGCCGTCCTCATCGTTCCGTCATCGTTGCCGTCCGGGTCGGCGCAGGCGGAGCCATATCCGGCACGGCCGATCCGCATCCTGGTCGGTTTCGGTCCGGGCTCGAGTGCCGACGTTGTCGCGCGCGTCATCGGCAAGCAAATGGAGGAAAAACTGGGTCAGCCGGTCGTGGTCGAGAACCGGCCTGGAAACAGCAGCATGACCGCCGCGGAAGCGACAGCACGCGCACCCAACGACGGCTATATGCTGTTCATGGCGACGGTCGCCCAGACCATCAATCCCATCTTCACCCATTCGGACTTCGACCTCGCCAAAGAGCTTTCGCCGATCGCACTCCTTGGCGTCGTGCCCAATGTGCTGGTGGCGCATCCGTCCGTGCCGGCCAACAATGTGCGTGAACTCGTGGCGCTCGCCAAGGCGACGCCGGACACCCTCACCTTCGGCACGTCCGGCGCTGGCACCGCCAGCCACCTGGCCGCAGAATTGTTCAATCTCAAAGCCGGCACGAAGATCTTGCCGGTGCATTATGCCGGCGGCAGCAATCAGGCGGTGGTCGATCTACTCGCCGGGCGCATCACGCTGATGTTCAATGTCGCGGCCACGCTCGCACCGCAGGTCGAGAAAGGCAACCTCAAGGCGCTCGGCATGGCGCAGCCCAAGCGTGCCGCGATCATGCCGAATGTGCCGACCATGGAAGAGCAAGGCATGCCCGGCTTTGACGCCGGCATCTGGATCGGGCTGTTGGCGCCCGCCGGCACGCCGGCACCTATTATCGAGGCGCTGTCGCAATCCGCCAATGCCGCGCTGAAAACCGAACCGGTCAGCACCGCCTTAAAGACGCAAGGCATCGACCCGCTCGGCGGCACGCCGGAGCAATTTCGCGACTTCATTGCGGCCGATACCGAACGGTGGAGCACCGTGGTGCACGCGGCCGGCTTGAGCAATTAGGAGAGGCCGATGGTTTGGTACAAAACGCTCGGCAACGGACCGGCTAAAGCCATTGTCATCCACGGCTGGTTCTCCGACCACAGCATCTTCACGCCGATCTTCGACGCCCTCGATACCGACCAGCATACTTACGCGTTCTTCGATATCCGCGGCTATGGTCAATCCCGGAACGTCGAGGGCTCGTTTAACATTGCTGAAGTAGCGGCCGACGTGACCGCGCTTGCCGACAATCTTGGCTGGAGCGAGTTCCACCTGATCGGCCACTCCATGGGCGGCAAGGCGGCGCAGAAAGCGGCGATGGATGCTCCCGCGCGCATCAAGTCGGTTGTCGCGGCGACGCCGGTGCCGGCCGTGGCACTGCCGTTCGACGACAACCTGTTCGGCTTCTTCACCAAGGCGTGTACGGACGACGCCACCGCGCTTGCGGTGATCGGCGAATCCGTCGGCAACCGGCTCTCATCGGCATGGTTACGGCGGCTGCTGCAAGGTGCGCGCGAGACGGCGCTGCCCGCGGCCTTCAAAAGCTATATGGTGTCGTTCGTCAAAGACGACCTTTCGGCCAATGCCGACAAAGCACGGATGCCCATGCTGATTCTGGCCGGTCAACACGACAGGGGCGTGAGCGAGGAGATGGTCCGCGCTGTTTTTCCCGCGCTCTATCCGCAGGCGCAGGTCGAGACGATCGCCAATTCCGGGCATTATCCGATGGTGGAAACTCCGATCGCCTTCGCCACGCGATTGGAGCAATTCCTCGCCGCCAACGCATAGGCTACGCCGATGAAACTCGCGTCCTTGAAATCCTCCGGTCGCGATGGCGCGCTCGCGGTCGTCGATCGCGACCTCACCAAATGCGCACTGGTGCCGCGAATCGCCCACACGATGCAGCAGGCGATCGAGACGTGGAGCACGGCAGCGCCGAAGCTCAAGGCCGTCTACCAGCACTTGAACGATGGCACCGCAGAACACACCGAGCCGTTCGCGCCGGAGCGCGTCGAAAGCCCGCTTCCCCGCGCCTATCAGTTCCTCGACGGCTCGGTCTATCTCAGCCATATGCAGAAGGCGCGCAAGGCGCGCGGCGCCGAAATGCCGGCCAATTTCGAGACTGAGCCGCTGATGTATCAGGGCATGTCCGACGGATTTATCGGGCCGGCTGACGATATGGTGCTGCCGAGCGACGAACTCGGGGTCGATTTCGAGGCGGAGATCGCCGTCGTGGTCGACGACGTGCCGATGGGCACGTCGGCCGTGGATGCGATGGGGCACATCCAGCTCGTCATGCTGCTCAACGACTTCACGCTGCGGACGCTGACGCGGAGCGAATTGCCGAAAGGTTTCGGCTTCATGCAGGCCAAGCCCACCAGCGCCTTTTCGCCGGTCGCCGTGACACCCGACGACCTGCCGCAATGGGATGGCCAGAAACTCAATGTGCGGCTGATCTCGTCGGTCAACGGCCACAAGATCGGCTCGCCGCATGCCGGTCACGACATGTACTTCTCTTACCCGCAGCTCATTGCGCACGCCGCACGCACCCGCAAACTCGGCGCCGGCACCATCATCGGCGCGGGCACGGTGGCCAACAAGCACGAGGGCGCGGGCTCGTCCTGCATAGCCGAAGTCCGCGCCAACGAAGAAATCGCCAGGGGCAAGCCGATAACGCCGTTCCTGAAATTCGGCGATCACGTGCGCATCGAGGTTCTTGACGAGGCCGGACGAACGATCTTCGGCGCGATCGATCAGCGCATCGTCAAAGGCTGAGGCACAGTCTTATCCCTTTTGCGCCGCTCTGATCTCGTCAAATCTGGCGCGCGCGTGCTCGAATTTATCGCTGAAGAGCCACATCGCATCGAGAATTTCGCGGAACGTCGCCGATGTTTTGGCCCGGTCGGCCTTGCCGAAGGTGAATATGGCGTTGTTGCGCAAATAGCCCATGACCGTCGGATCGGAAATTCTGTAGCTGGTGAGATTTCCCGAATTGAGTGCGGCCTTGGTCGGGCTAGGAATGATCTGAATGAGCTCAAAGAGCTTCATCTGATCGATCGGATCGGGCAGCGCTTTCACGACCACCGGTATTTTTGGGAAAATGTCGGCATGCGCGTTCATGAGGCCGTCGCGCACGGCGGTCCAATGATTGAAGCGAAGATCCGAATTGCCGGCGCGTGCTTCTTCCTTGGCGTCGCGCGCGATCAAGGCAGGATCAAAACTCGCGATCGAAGCTTTGATCGCCGTCCATCGCCGTTGCCCATTTTGATCCTCAGCCGGGCCGGTTTGCAGACTGCCTTTGTAGGTATTCGAACGTGCATTGCCGATATTTTGTTGGCCGTTGGTCTCGGCGAAGAAAATGCCCAGCCCGATGCGGCCGGCCACCTCGGAACTCGCCGCGTCGAGGCCCTTCGCGCGCGCGATGGCCGTCGCCAAATCGACGACGTCTTTGAACGGCGTATCCGATTTCTGCGCATTTGCGGGCGGCGCCTGCATGACGGCGAAGAGGCCAAGATATTCGTCGATAAGCGGCTCGTTGTCGGCATCGAAATAGGCCGGAGGAATGCCGAACTTGTTCGGCCCGCCGATGCGCGACGGCAGCGCGTCGGTGAGATCTTTATACGCGCTCATCATATTGATGCGCGCAAGATAGAGCGCTTGCCCCGGCACATTCGGTAGCTGTTGCTTGGCCGTGATCTCAGCGCGGCGCTCACGCAAGACCGACTTAAACTGGCTGACTGCGTTGTTATAAGCCGTGAGTGCGTCCGCCTGCGTTGCCGTGAGCGCGCCCGATTGCGCCGCCGCGGGCGAAATGAATCCGAGGATCATCGCGGCGGCAAGGCAAAGCAACGGCACAGGGAGCCTGCGCACAAGAGCCGCCCAGCGCCCGCTCGCCGGAGCCCTCGGCGTTGTTGCCCCAGTCATGCGCATCGCGCCGCACCTGTCATGAGATTCGATGTGCCACAGGATACGCGCAAAGCGGATTCGTTGGCGATGCTCATGTTGACCGCAGCGGCAGGCTCCCCCGGCGCGGCCCTGCGCCTTGACAGCCCAAGGGCCGCCCGCCAAGCTCATTTGTACACAAACGAGATCGCGGCTTGTCCGGTCGCCTCAATCGTCCTTAAGATGCTGCGGATCAAAGGGTCTCGGTCAGGACACGACCATGGCTGAACAACAGGCACAAGCAGCCGCGAGCGACGACAAGCTCGTCGTCAAGAATATCGGGCTCCTGCTCAGCGGCGACCTCAACCGACCGATCCTCGAGGCCGACAGCATCGTCGCCGTCGGCGGGAAGATCGAAGCCGTCGGCCGTTTCACCGAATTGGACACCGCCGGCGCCAAGACCGTCGTCGATGCGCAAGGCACGGTCCTCGCCCCCGGCCTGATCGACAGCCACGTTCATCCGGTCGCCGGCGATTGGACGCCGCGGCAAAATCAATTGGGCTGGATCGACTCCACCATGCATGGCGGCGTCACCACCATGATCTCGGCCGGCGAGGTTCACACGCCGGGACGGCCCCGCGACATTGTCGGGCTCAAAGCGATGGCCGTCTATGCGCAGCGGACATTCGACGCGTTCCGGCCCAATGGCGTGAAAATCCATGCCGGCGCCCCGGTGCTCGAGCCGGGAATGACCGAAGCCGATTTCAAGGAGCTCGCGGCATCCGGCGTAAAGCTTCTCGGCGAGGTCGGCCTCGGCGGCGTCAAGGACGGCGTCACCGCCAAGCAAATGATCCTCTGGGCGCGCAAATACGGCATTCAATCGACCATTCATACCGGTGGGCCGTCCATTCCAGGCTCTGGCTTGATCGGCGCCGATGTCGTTCTCGAAGCCGACACGGATGTCGTCGGCCATATCAATGGCGGCCACACCGCGCTCCCTGACCAGGAAATCCGCTGCATCTGCGAGGGTTGCCGCCGCGGCCTGGAGCTCGTCCACAATGGCAATGAGCGCGCCGCGCTCTACACTTTGCGCACCGCCAAGGAGATGGGCCAATTGGAACGGGTCATTCTCGGCACCGACGGGCCCGCGGGATCCGGCGTGCAGCCGCTCGGCATCGTGCGCATGATCTCGATGCTGTCCTCGCTCGGCGAAGTTCCGGCGGAGATCGCGTTCTGCTTCGCCACCGGCAATACCGCGCGCATGCGCGAGCTCGATTGCGGCTTGATCGAGCCCGGACGCGCCGCGGATTTTGTTTTCATGGACAAGGCGCAGCATTCCGCGGGAAAGACGTTTCTCGACAGTATCGCGCTTGGCGATCTGCCCGGGATCGGCATGGTCGTGATCGACGGCGTGGTCCGCAGCGGGAGGAGCCGCAACACGCCGCCGGCGGAAAAAATCCCCGTCGTCGTCAAATGACTCTCGCGAGCCGCGTCTGATGCGAAGGGCGTCTGCTTACACGTTACGCGTCAACGGCAAGCAGCATGTCGTCACCGGCGAAGGCAATACGCCGCTCATCTATTTCCTGCGCAACGATCTGGCGCTGAACAGCCCTAAATTCGGCTGCGGGCTCGGCGAGTGCGGCGCCTGCACCGTGCTCATCGACGGCGAAGCCGTGCGGAGCTGTGCCTGGCCGCTGCGGCTGGCGCAAGATCGCGACATTGTCACGCTCGAGGGGCTTGGCGGCGCAGACGCGCCGCATGTGCTGCAGCAGGCTTTCATCGATGCGCAGGCGGCCCAGTGCGGCTACTGCATCAGCGGCATGATCATGACCGCGAAGGCGTTTCTCGATGCTCATCCGGCGCCGGATGATGCGGCGATCCGCGAAGCGTTGCGGTTCAATCTCTGCCGCTGCGGCACGCATATCGAGATCGTCAAAGCCATTGCCTCGGCCGCAGCGCGATGGCGCAAGGACACGGACGCCGCCTCAACCACTGGCGCATTCGGGGGCAGCCGGTGACGACCCCACCGCCGCCGCGCCGTCAACTTCTCAAGCGCAGCGGCATCCTCGCTGTCGTGTCGCCGCGTGACGGGGAAACGCAGAATGACGCCTCAGACGAAGAGACGCTCGACATATATATCTGTCTCACCGCCGAGGGCCGCATCGTCGCTTTTTGCGGCCATGTCGATCTCGGCACCGGCATCCGCACGGCGCTGGCGCAAATCATTGCCGAAGAGTTCGACTTCCCCTTCACTGCCATCGAACTGGTCCTGGGCGACACATCGGAAACTCCCAATCAGGGACCGACTATCGCCAGCGAAACCATTCAGGTCACCGCGCAGCCATTGCGTATGGCGGCCGCGCAAGCGCGGCAGCACCTCGTGGCGCTCGCGGCCGAAGCGCTGCGCTGCTCAACCGCCGAGCTGACGATCGCCGACGGCAATCTGTGCCGGCACGGCAATGACACGCCCGCGATCACGCTTGAAACTCTGCTCGGCAATCGCCGCATCCTTTTGCCGCTTGCCGCCGACACACGGCTCAAGCCGGTCGATCAGTATCGCATCGTCGGACAACCAATCGGCCGCGTCGACATTCCGGCAAAGGTCAGCGGTCAATTCGTTTATGTGCACGACGTCCGCATGCCGGGAATGCTGCACGGCCGCGTGGTGCGCCCGCCTTATGCCGGGATCGACAGCGGCGAATTCATCGGACGCAGCCTGGAAACGGTCGACCGTACCTCGCTTCATGGCATTCCCGGCATTCGCGCCGTGGTGGTCGAAGGCGATTTCGTCGGCGTCGTCGCTGAGCGCGAAGAATACGCGGTCGAGGCGGCGCTCAAGCTCAATGTGCGCTGGAAGAGTTGGCAGACCTCGTCCGGCCTCGGCGACATCAACGCGGCGCTGCGCGCAAACCCCGCCACGGTGCGGCGCCTCGTCGATCAAGGCGACGTCGAGGCGGCGCTGAAGTCGGCCGCGAACCGGCTCGATTGCAGCTATGTCTGGCCTTATCAGATGCACGGCTCGATCGGCCCGTCCTGCGCCGTCGCCGACGCGAGAGACGACGGCATTACCGTCTGGTCCGGCACGCAAAATCCGCACGCGCTGCGCGCCGACATCGCGCTGCTCGCCGGCCTGCCACAGCAGCGGGTCGACATCATCCGACTGGAAGCCGCCGGCTGCTATGGCCGCAATTGCGCCGACGACGTCTCGGCCGATGCGGTTCTGTTGTCGCGCGCGGTCGGCGCTCCGGTTCGCGTCCAGCTGTCGCGCGAACAAGAGCATCTCTGGGAACCCAAGGGCGCGGCGCAAGTCATGGATGTCTCCGGCGCGCTCGGATCGGATGGCGCGCTTGCGGCCTATGATTTTCAAACACGCTATCCGTCTAACGCCGCCCCGACGTTGGCGCTGTTGCTGACCGGAAAGGTCGCGCCGCAACCCACGACCCAGCAAATGGGCGACCGCTCGGCGGTGCCGGCCTACAATTACGAAAACATGCGCATTACCGCCTACGACATGCCGCCGATCGTGCGCGCCGCATGGCTGCGCGGCGTCTCGGCGCTGCCAAATGTGTTCGCGCACGAGAGCTTCATCGACGAGCTCGCGCATGAAGCGAAAGAAGATCCCGTCGCGTTCCGGCTACGCCATCTCAACGATGCGCGGGCGGCTGAGTTGGTGCGCGCGACCGCGGCCCGCGCCGGCTGGCAGCCGCATGTCGGACCGAAAGCGCAAGATCAGGAAAACGTAGACATCGTGCGCGGCCGCGGCTTCGCCCAAGCGCGCTATGTGCACGGCGCCTGGCCCGGTGTCGGCGCGGCGTGGTCGGCCTGGGTCGCCGATGTCGCCGTGAACCGTTCGACCGGCGAAGTTTCTGTCACGCGCGTGGTGGTCGGCCAGGATACCGGCCTGATGATCAATCCGGCCGGTGTCGCGCATCAGATCCACGGCAATGTCGTGCAATCGACGAGCCGCGTGCTCAAGGAACAGGTGACCTTCTCCGAGACCACCGCCGTCGCGAGCCGCGAATGGGGTAGCTATCCGATCCTGACCTTTCCTGAATTGCCCGCGGTCGATGTGCTGTTGATGGACCGGCAATACGACGCGCCGCTCGGCGCCGGTGAATCAGCGTCGGTGCCGAGTGCCGCTGCCATCGTCAATGCCGTCTACGATGCGACGGGTGTGCGCTTTCGCGAATTGCCGCTGACGCCGGAGCGAGTCTTGGCCGGGCTCGGCAGGCGCCCCCCTGCTCCGCGCAAAACGCCGGCGAGACGCTGGGCGCTCCGGGCCGGTCTCGGCGGTCTCTTGGCCGGGCTCGCCACGTTTGCCTCGATTGGCTTGGCGATCAAACCGGCGATGGCGCCGATCCAACGCCCCGATCCGACAACCTATTCCGCGGCAACCATCGAAAAAGGGCGACGGCTCGCGGCACTCGGCGGCTGTGCGCTCTGCCATACGGCGAAAGACGGCCTGCTTTATGCCGGAGGCCTGGCGCTGCAGACGCCGTTCGGCATCGTAATGACGACCAACATTACTCCGGATCCCGCGACCGGCATTGGCAACTGGTCCTTCCCCGCCTTTGAACGCGCCATGCGCGAAGGCATTCACCGCGACGGCCGTCACCTTTATCCGGCTTTTCCCTATCCGAATTTTGCCACGGCGACGGAAGCCGACCTGCAAGCGCTCTACGCCTTCCTCATGGCGCAGCCCGCCGTCGTGCAAGCCAACAAACAAAGCCGCCTGATCTTTCCTTTCCATATCCGGCCGCTGCTTGCGGTGTGGAATTTGCTGTTCAACCGGCAGAGCGAAGTTCAAACCGAGCCGGCGCGTTCGGCGCTGTGGAATCGCGGCCGCTATCTCGTTGACGGACTCGGTCATTGCGGCGCCTGCCACTCGCCGCGCAATGCGCTCGGCGCCGAGCGCAGCGGCAGCTTTTATCTTTCGGGCGGCAGCGCCGAAGGCTGGGATGCGCCGGCGCTGACACGAGTATCGATGGCGCCGGTGCCGTGGAGCGAAGACGAGCTCTTCGCCTATCTGCGCACCGGCACCGCGGCGCATCACGGCACCGCATCAGGCCCGATGGCGCCGGTGGTCGAAGAGCTCAAGCAATTGCCGGACGACGATATCCGCGCCATGGCCAATTATCTCGCCTCGTTCAACGACGCGCTGCCAGGCTCGGAAGCTACAACGCTTGCCGAGCACATCACGACGTCGACCGCTATGGCAACGAGCAGCGGCAGCGCCGCGCGGCTCTATCAAGGCGCGTGCGCGGTCTGTCACGAGCCGGGCGCGGCCTTGGCCAATCGCGGGCCCGCTTTGGGCTTGAGCTCCAAACTCTATGCCGCGAATCCGACCAATTTCCTGCGCCTGCTGCTCGAGGGTGGCGGCCACGCCTCAGGCTCGATGCCGGGCTTTGCCGCGTCCTTGGACGATCGTCAGATCACGGAGCTTGCCCGTTACCTGCGCAGCCGATTTGCCCCGCAGCAGCCGCAATGGCGCAACGTCGAGCAAACTCTGACGACGATCCGCACTGTCGCCGCTCAGTGACGGCTGCTCAATAACGGAGCAACAAAAGCGCGAAAAGCCGCTAGCGGCCCGGCTTGACTCCTCAAAAAAGCAAAGCCATTATTGTTTGTATACTAACGATTTTGCCGGAGCGTGGTACGGAAAGAGCAGTTGCCGGCGTTGGCGCAAAACAGGCTTGATCGCGATGCGGAAGCCCTCTTCAATCCGCTCGGGGGCCGATCGAGCGTCAGCATCGCCCCGGAACCTCGCCACCAACACGCCATGAGCACACCATGAGCGTCACCGAAGCCGAGCCGACCACTGACGACAAGATACGCTGCGACGCCTGTCCGGTGATGTGTTACATCAAGCCCGGCGCGCTCGGCGCCTGCGATCGCTACGCCAATGTCGACGGCAACCTGGTCCGCGTCGATCCCCATGTGATGCTGAGCCGGATCATCGCCAAGGGCGGCGAGGTCGTGCCGTTCGCCGAAGCGCCGGAATGGAGCGGCGGCATTCTCAATCAGGACGAAACTTTCGTCACTGCGATCGGCGCCGGGACGACTTATCCGGATTATAAGCCTGCACCCTTCATCGTGTCGGCCGAAGTCGACGGCGTCGACATGGTGACCGTCGTCACCGAAGGCATTTTCAGTTATTGCGGCGTGAAGATTAAGATCGACACCGATCGCTTTCTCGGGCCCGAAACCAATGCAGTGCGGGTGGACGGCGAGATGGTCGGTCATGTCACGACCGCGGAATACGGTTCGCAGATGCTGTCGCTCGGCGGCGTCAAGCATCTCACCGGCGGATCGAAGAAAGAAGGCCGCGTCACCTGCGACACACTGTTGGCGCTGTGCAACGGAAAAGCCGTCGAAATGGCGGTCGACGGCGGTGAGAAGCTGATCGTCCAGGCCGGCAAGCCGCCCGTGGTCAACGGCGTCACTGAAGAGCGCATGCGGGTCGGCTGCGGCTCGGCGACGATCGGCATTTTCGCCAAGCAATGGCAAGATAAAGTCGACGATGTCGTCGTCGTCGACGACCACATCACCGGTGTCTTGTCGGAGCATCAGGCCGGCAAGTTCCTCGGCATTCCTTCGACCGGCATCAAGATCAAGGGACGCCGCTCGACGCCGGGGCGCTATTTCCAGGTCGCCGAGCCCGGCACCGGATGGGGCGGCACCAATATCAGCGATCCGCTGGCTATTCTCGGTCCGTTCGATCCGAAAACCGCGCGGCCGGGCATGCGGCTGCTCATGGTCTCCACCACCGGCGAGCACGCGGCCTATTACGAATTGGACGAGGCGCTGCGGCCGGTGCAGAAGGACATGCCGGCACCGCTCGTCGAGCCCGTCGAACGCATCGCAGAGAATTGCGAGCCGGCTTTATCGACCGTGCTGTTCGTGGCGGGCGCGGGCGGCTCGTTGCGCGCCGGCGTCACGGAAAATCCGGTGCGCCTGACGCGCTCGGTCAAAGACGCGCTGACTTATGTGACCTGCGGCGGCGCGCCGGTCTATGTCTGGCCGGGCGGCGGCATCACCTTCATGGTCGACGTGACGCGGCTGCCGGAAAACGCCTTCGGCTATGTGCCGACACCGGCGATCGTTGCGCCGCTCGAATTCACCTTGCGGCTGTCGGACTATGAGGAGCTTGGCGGGCACATGGATTCGGTCAAGCCGCTATCGAGCCTGACCGGCGGCGCGCGGCTGAGCCTGCCGCACCGGCAGGACAATCCTTGGCCCTTTGCGCCGGGCCGCGCCCCGCGCTCGCACGGATAGGCGCCATGCTCGAGCAGCCCACTGCGAGGTTTCTGACCGATGGGAAGCGGCTCCTGCTGCAGCACGGTCCGATCGATCTCGTCGTGCAGGCCTTTGGTGACGAGGCGGCAGCGCACGCTGCTTATCAAGCCGCGATGCGCCGCTTCGACGGTCTCCTGGCCGAGTTGTGTCAGGAACTCGTATTGCTGCGGTCGCCGTTTGACCGCACGCGCGCAATGCCCGTCGGGCCCGTGGCGCGCCGCATGGCGGCAGCCGTGTCGCCGTTCGCGCAAGACATATTCATTACGCCGATGGCCGCGGTGGCCGGCGCCGTCGCCGAAGAAATCATCGACGTCATGACGGCGGCCGCACCGTTGACGCGCGCCTATGTCAACAATGGCGGCGACATCGCGCTGCATCTGACCGGGCGGCAGCGTTTCAAGATCGGCCTGATCGATCGGCCCGATCTGCCAACTCTGTTTGGAACGACGGAGATCGGCGCCGCGGACGGCATTCGCGGTATCGCCACGAGCGGCTATCTCGGGCGCAGCTTCTCGCTCGGCATTGCCGAGGCGGTCACGGTGCTGGCGCCGACCGCAGCGATGGCGGACGCGGCGGCAACCGTCATCGCTAATGCGGTCGATCTGCCAAACCATCCCGCAATTCAGCGCGTGCCCGCCCATTCTCTGCAACCGGACAGCGATCTTGGCGCGATCCCTGTCACGCGTACGGTCGGCGCCTTGAGCTATGACGACATCGAAACGGCCCTTGGCCGCGGATTGCTTCAGGTCGACAGACTGCAGAAGCAGGGACTGATCGCGGCTGCTGCGCTGCATTTGCAAGGCACAAGCCGCGCGCTCGGCGCCGTCGTCGCACAGACGGAAGCGGAACTTGCGCACGCCGACGCGACTTTGACTTTGGCAAAGTAGGGCAACGGACCAAGGGACGATCTGCATGAAAGCCAAGATCCGCAAGCTTCTTACCGTCCTCGAAGAGACGCGCCTCGAAATGGATCAGAAAATCGAGCCGCCGACGCGGCGCGCGGCGGCGATCGCCGTGATCGAAAACCCTTTCGCCGGGCGCTACGTCGAGGACCTCTCCGAGCTGATCGATATCGGCGAAGAGCTCGGTGAGGTGTTGGCCAAGCGCGCGATCGCAGCGCTCGGCATCGAGGGACCGCGGGCGGAGAGCTATGGCAAGGCTGCCGCGGTCGGCGAGAACGGCGAGCTCGAACATGCCGCCGCGATCCTGCATCCGAAACTCGGCGCGCCGGTGCGCAAAGTTCTCGGCACCGGCGCGGCTTTGATCCCGTCGTCGAAGAAGCGCGGCGGCCCCGGCGTCGCACTCGACATCCCGCTCGGCCACAAGGACGCCGCCTTCGTGCGCAGCCATTTCGACGGCATGGAAGTGCGCGTCGCCGACGCGCCGCGTGCCAATGAGATCATGATCGCCGTGGCCGTCACCGATTCCGGCCGGCCGCTGCCCCGCGTCGGCGGCTTGAAGAAGAACGAGATCAAAGGCGTCGACGGACTTCGCTAGCAAAGCTACGCCACAGCAAATCGCAACGGACATTTAAGTGGAGCAATCATGAAAACTCTATCGGCCATTTTGGCGAGCGTAACTCTGGCAACGGCGTTGAGCGGCCTCGGGCGGCCCGTCTTCGCGGACGACACGATCAAGATCGGCGACATCAATTCCTATTCGGGCCTGCCAGCCTTTACCGAGCCCTATCGTAAAGGCTGGCAGCTCGCGCTCGACGAAGTCAACGCGTCCGGCGGCATCAACGGCAAGAAGCTTGAAGTCGTTTCCAAGGATGACGGCGGCAAGCCCGCGGATGCCGTGACTGCCGCCAACGAGCTCGTCGCCAACGACGGCGTGGTCATGCTGGTCGGCACTTTCTTTTCCAATATCGGACTTGCCGTCTCCGATTTCGCCAATCAGAAAAAGACCTTCTTTCTGGCGTCGGAGCCTTTGACCGACGCCATCACCTGGTCGAAAGGCAATCGCTACACGTTCCGCCTGCGCCCGCCGAATTATGTGCAGGCTGCGATGCTGGCCGAGGAGGCCGCAAAACTGCCGGCCAAGAAATGGGCAACGATTGCGCCGAACTATGAATACGGCCAGTCCGCCGTCGCGGTGTTCAAGAAGCTGCTTTCGGCAAAGCGCCCCGACATCGAATGGGTCGGCGAACAATGGCCGCCGCAGGGCAAGATCGACGCCGGCGCCGTCGTTGCGGCCATTGCCGAAACCCAACCGGATGCGATCCTCAACGTCACGTTCGGGCCCGACCTGGTCAAGCTCGTGCGCGAAGGCAATACGCGCGGCCTGTTCAAGGATCGCGCGGTGGTGAGCTTCCTCACCGGCGAGCCGGAATATCTCGATCCGCTGAAGGATGAGACGCCCGAAGGCTGGATCGTCACCGGCTATCCCTGGGATGCCGTCACCATTCCGGAACACGCTGCGTTCCTCAAAGCTTATCAGGCCAAGTACAACGATTATCCGCGCCTCGGCTCGGTGGTCGGCTATGCGACGTTGAAGTCGGCTGCCGCCATTCTTGCCAAGGCCAAGTCGACAGATAGCGAGAAACTCGTCGACGCCGCCGAGGGCATCCGCATCGACACGCCGTTCGGCAAGATCATCTTCCGCAAGGCCGACCATCAGTCGACGCTCGGCACCTTTGTCGGCAAGACCGTGCTCAAGAACGGCAAAGGCGCATTGACGGATGTGAGCTATCGCGACGGAGCAAAATATTTGCCGCCGGAAAGTGAGGTGTCGGCGCTGCGTCCGCAGAACTGATCGTCGCGGAGGCGCTCACTCTTTTATCTCTTCGCCAGGGTTGAGCCGGTGGCTTTCGTCTTCAATCAATTCGTCACCGGCTTGGCCAGCGCGTCATCGCTGTTCCTCGCCGCTTGCGGTCTGTCGATCATTTTCGGCGTCAGCCGGATCGTCAACTTCTCCCACGGCGCCTTCTATATGCTCGGCGCCTATATCGCCTTCACGCTGAGCCAATATCTGAGCGGCGCTGTGGGTTTCTGGAGTGCGATCGTTCTTGCCTCCGTGTTCGCGGCGGCGCTCGGCGCCGCGGTCGAGATCACGCTGCTGCGCCGCATTTACGGCGCACACGAATTGTTGCAGCTGCTCCTGACGTTCGGCGTGACTCTTGTCGTCGAAGATGCGGTGGTGCTGATCTGGGGGCCGAGCGATCTGCTTGGGCCGCGCGCGCCCGGACTGAAGGGCGCGCTCAATCTGTTCGGTCAGCCCTTCCCGACCTATGACCTGCTGCTCATCGCGCTCGGTCCGTTGACACTCATCGCCATTCAGCTGCTGCTGCGCCGGACGCATTGGGGGGTATTGGTCCGCGCCGCCACGCAAGATCGCGAAATGATCGCCGCGCTCGGCGTCAATCAGAAATGGCTGTTTACCAGCGTGTTCGCGATCGGCATTTTTCTCGCCGCATTCGGCGGCGCGCTCGAGCTGCCGCGCGAGGCGGTTAGCCACACGATGGACTTGCAGATCATCACCGAAGTTCTGGTGGTCGTTGTGATCGGCGGACTCGGCAATGTGCTCGGGACTTTTCTCGCGGCAGTCATCGTGTCCGAGTTGAATGCCTTCGGCATTTTGATCTTTCCGAAGATCTCCCTTGTCCTCGTCTTCCTGATCATGGCCCTGGTATTGGTCGTGCGGCCGTGGGGGCTGCTCGGACAACCGGAAGCGGCAAGCCGCACCGCGAGCGGCTTGCAAGTCATGCGCTGGAGTCCGCTTTCGCCGCGCGGCCGGTTGCTTGCCGCCGTGGTAATAGCGGCCGCGGCGCTCATGCCGTTGGTCGGCGGTAATTATTCGCTCACGGTCGCGACCGAGGTTCTGATTTTCATGCTGTTTGCCGCAAGCCTGCATTTACTCGTCGGCGCCGGCGGCCTCGTCTCGTTCGGCCATGCCGCCTATTTCGGCTTGGGCGCCTATGGCGCCGCCTTGGCGTTGAAACATTTCGGCATGGCGACAAGCCTTGTCGCCGGACCGCTTGCGGGCTTCGCCGGCGCTTTGCTCTTCGGCTGGTTCTGCGTGCGGCTGTCCGGCGTCTATTTCGCCATGCTGACGCTTGCTTTCGCCCAGATCCTCTGGTCCGTCGCCTTTCAATGGACCGAGGTCACCGGCGGCGACAATGGATTGATTGGAATCTGGCCAAGCGCCTGGGCGGCATCAGCTGCGCACTTTTATTGGCTCACGCTCGTTCTTGTCGTTATCGGCATCGCCCTGTTGCGCGTGATATTATTTTCGCCCTTCGGCTATGCGCTCCGTGCGCTCCGCGACAACGAATTGCGCGCCGAGGCGATTGGCCTGTCGCGGCATCGCATTCAATGGATCGCCTTCACTGTAGCCGGCGCCTTCGCTGCGCTGGCTGGCGCGCTGCACGCTTTCCTCAAAGGCAGCGTATTCCCCGACGATCTCGGCATTCCGCTGTCGATCGACGCCCTGGCTATGGTTCTGCTCGGCGGCGCCGGCACGGTCTCCGGCGGCGTCATCGGCGCCGCGCTTTATAAGACCCTGTCGATCTGGGTAGTGAGCGAGACCGATTATTCCAAGCTCGCGATCGGGCTTTTGATCATCGTTCTGGTCTCGGCCTTCCCGCAAGGTGTGCTCGGCGCGCTGGCGGCATGGCGCGGCCGGCGCGCAGCTGAGCATGGTAAGGGTGTATCGCCGTGAGCATTCTTGCCGTCGAGAATCTGGGAAAATCCTATTCCGGCTTTCGAGCGGTGAACGACGTCAGCTTCTCATTGCAGGCCGGCGAGATGCTGGCGCTGATCGGGCCCAATGGTGCCGGCAAAAGCACCTGTTTCAACATGATCAACGGACAGCTTGCGCCCAGCACCGGCCGCATACGCATGTTCGGCCGCGACGTGACCGGCGCGCCGGCGCGCGACATCTGGCGGCTCGGAGTCGGACGCACCTTCCAGATCGCGGCGACCTTCGGCTCGATGACCGTCGCCGAAAATGTGCAGGTGGCCTTGTTGTCAAACCACCGCGGCTGGACGGCTTGGCGTTGGGCCGCGCGTTCCTATGCCGAGGAGGCCGAAGGCCTCCTCGCACTGGTCGGCATGGCAGATCAGGCGCAGCGATCCTGCGGCGAGCTCGCTTATGGCGATGTCAAACGTCTGGAGCTCGCCCTCGCGCTCGCCAACAACCCGAAGCTTTTGTTGATGGATGAGCCTGCCGCGGGCATGGCGCCGACCGAACGCGGCGCGCTGATGGCACTGGTCTCGCGGATAGCGCGCGAGCGCACCATCGGCGTGCTCTTTACCGAGCACGACATGGATGCGGTGTTCGGCCATGCCGACCGGATTCTCGTGCTCAATCGCGGCGCCCTGATCGCCGAAGGCGCGCCCGCCGAGGTCCGCGCCAACCGGGACGTGCAAGAGGTCTATCTCGGCAGCGGCGCGCTGTTTGGAGCCGCATCATGACCGGCGCTGCGAGTGGACTCTCTGCCAAACTCGCGGTGACGGCGCTCAATGCCGCCTATGGCCGCGCGCATATCCTTTACGATGTGGCGCTGGCGGTCGGCGCGGGCGAAGCTGTCGCGCTGATCGGCCGCAACGGCGCCGGCAAATCGACAACCATGCGCGCCATTGTCGGCCTCATCGCCAATTGCTCGGGCAACATCATCTTTGACGGATCGTCGATATCGCATCTCCCCACCCATGAGCGGGTGCGACGCGGGCTCGGCTATGTACCGGAGGACCGCCGCATCTTCTCGGATCTGACAGTCAACGAGAATCTGGACGTCGGCCGTCAGGCTCGCCGCGGAGGGCAACAAAGCGCACCGCGATGGACGCCGGCGCAGCTGTTCGAAATCTTTCCCAACCTGCGTGAATTGCGATCTCGCCTGGGCGGACGGATGTCCGGCGGCGAGCAGCAGATGCTGGCGATTGCCCGCACTTTGATGGGCAATCCGTCATTGGTCCTGCTCGACGAGCCATCCGAAGGATTGGCGCCGAAAATCGTCGAACAGATGATCGAGGCGATCCTAGCGATGAAGAGGCAAGGCTTGAGCCTGCTGCTGAGCGAACAGAATGTTCGCTTCGCGCGGCTGATCGCCGACCGCGTCTGCGTCATTGAAAAAGGACGCGTACGCTTCTCGGGATCGGTGGCCGAGTTCGACGCGAGACCTGATATTCGCGATGCGTATTTGGCGTTGTAAGCCGCTTACGTGTTTCAGCCGCCTGCTGTCATCCGAGCTTCTTGAGGAGCTGCATCAGCGTCGCCTGCTCCTTCTCCGACAGCGGATCGAGCGTCTTTCGCGTGATCTTCATCGCCGCGGGAATGGCGGCCTCGACCACCCGGCGTCCGGCGGCGGTGAGCGCGATCGTGTGGCGACGGCCATCGCGCGGATCAGCCTTTGACGTGACAAGGCCGCGCCTGCGCAGCCGTTCGACGACACCCTTGATGGTCGCGACATCGAGATAGATCAGCCGCCCGAGATGGTTTTGCGAGAGCGGCCCGACTTGCAGCAGCTTGACCAAGGCGGAGAATTGCGGCGCCGTGAGGCTATCGACGATCTCCGAGGCAAAAATATTGGAATGACGCTGCATCGCAATGCGCAGCAGAAACCCGACTTGCTCGTCCAATAGATAGGTCGACGTCAGCGAATTCTTCGGGCGTTGATCGGATGTGGCGCGAGGCATGACGGCTAGATCATGACGGCTGGATCTTGGCGGCTAAATCTGGCGGAGGGAGTGGGATTCGAACCCACGATACGGTTTCCCGTATACACGCTTTCCAAGCGTGCGCCTTCAGCCACTCGGCCACCCCTCCGCAAAAGGGTCCCCGCAATATCACGGCCGGCCCCAAGCTTACAACCCGCGCCGTCTTGTCAGCCTCGGTCGGCCGGCCGGCACGGCGAATCGCAAGACCGAAGGACGGCGGAACCTCCGGCCGCCTCAGCCGTTAATTTTGCGGTGCTGAGGAGCGACTTAGGAGGAAGTTATGGGACGCGGTCTATTGCTATGGCTCATCGGCATCCCATTGCCGATCATTCTTTTGATCTGGGTGCTTGGCGGCCTGCACGGCTAATTTTGCCAAGCGGATAATGTTTGCGAATACGAAGCTTGCGACGCGCGACATGGATGTAGGGAAGCCCGGCTCCAGCCGGGCTTCTGGCATTTCTGCTACCGCTTCCTCCGGCCCCTGTGCCGCACTACATTAGCGGCATGACGGTCAAAACGGCCCTGCCCGACGACGACTATCTTATCCGCCCCGATCCGCTCGATCCGCGCCTGACGGAGCGCGTCAAAGGCGTCGACCAGACCGGCGCCCCGATCGAGACCGCGGTGACGGTCGAACGCGCGCTGACGATTTTTCTCAACGCGCAGGAAATCGTCACGGCGATGACCATCAGCGATCATCCCGAATATCTGGCGCTCGGTTATCTGCTCAACCAGAACATGCTCAAGCCCGACGATACTGTTACCGGTGTCGATTACGACGATGAATTGTCGGTGGTTGTGGTGCGCACCAAACGCAAGACCAATTACGAAAAGAAGCTGAAAAAAAAGGTACAGACCTCGGGCTGTGCCCAGGGCACGGTATTCGGCGATCTCATGGAGGCGCTGGAGAACGTGTCGCTGCCGAAGGCGCAATTGCGCACGTCGTGGCTCTATGCACTCGCGCACAGGATCAACACCACGCCGTCGCTTTATCTCGAGGCCGGCGCGATCCACGGCTGCGTACTTGCGATCGAAGACCGGCCGTTGGTCTATATGGAAGACGTCGGACGCCACAACGCCGTCGACAAAATCGCCGGCTGGATGTTCAAGAACGGCGTCAGCGCGGCAGACAAGATTTTCTACACCACCGGCCGGCTTACCTCCGAAATGGTGATCAAGACGGTGCGCATGGGCATTCCGATTCTTATCTCGCGCTCGGGCTTCACCGCCTGGGGCGTCGAGCTGGCGCGCAAAGCGAACCTGACGCTGATCGGCCGCGCCCGCGGCAAGCGCTTCATCGCGCTGTCCGGCGAGGACCGTATCGTATTCGATCAGGACCTTGCCTATGTCGAAGAAGAAAGCGCCAAGCATCGCCGCAAGGCGGCCGTTCACGATGAGTGAGATCCCGCGCGCGTGAGCAATCCCCCTACTCTCGGTCTGGTGCTCGCCGGCGGTCTGGCGCGGCGCATGGGCGGCGGCGACAAGGCACGCATCCGCGTCGGCGGCACGACCATTCTTGCCCGGGTGCTCACGTGTCTAAAGCCGCAATGCGAACGCATCATCATCAATGCCAATGGCGATCCGGCCCGCTTCGTCGATACCGGCCTGCCCGCGGTAGCGGACAGCGTGCCGGATTTTGCCGGCCCGCTGGCCGGCATTCTCGCCGGGCTCGACTGGGCCGCAGCGCATGCACCGGAAATTGACTGGCTCCTCAGCGTGCCGGGCGACTGCCCGTTCCTGCCGAAGAACTTGCTTCAGCGATTGCACCAAGCACGCCTTGCCGCAGGCACCCCGCTTGCCTGCGCGCGCTCCGGCGAATGGCGTCATCCTGTCGTTGCGTTGTGGAGCGTTGCGCTGCGCGAGGATTTGCGGCGCGCTTTAACCGAGGAAGGCTTGCACAAGATCGAGATCTGGACGGGACGGCACGGTGTCGCCATTGCAGATTGGCCAGCCGAGCCGGTCGATCCGTTCTTCAACGTCAATACGCCGGAAGACGCGACGCGCGCCGAAGTGCTGGCCGCGCAATATCCGGACGCTTGACCAGGCTCAGGTCAAAAGCTCGATCAGAAACGGCCCGCGCGCCATATTGGCTTGCGCAAACAGGTCGGCAAATTCCTTGACCGACGCGGCTTGGGCGGCTTCAACGCCCATGCCCTGCGCGAGCTTGACCCAGCCGAGATCCGGATTGCCGAGATCCATCATGTCAAGCGCGACGCGGCCGGGATTGGCGCCGACATTCATCAATTCGTTGAGCAGGATCGCATATTTGCGATTCGACAATAGTATCGTCGTGATTGGCAATCTTTCGCGGGCCTGGGTCCATAAAGCTTGCAGCGTGTACATCGCCGAACCGTCGGCCTGGAGCGCGACGACGCGGCGACCGGGCGCGGCAATGGCGGCGCCGGTCGCCATCGGCAAGCCGCTGCCGATGGAGGCGCCGGTGATTTGCAGCCAGTCGTGCGGCGGAGCAGACGCGAGGCCGTTAAAGAAGGACCGGCCGAAACTCACGCTTTCATCGACGACCACTGCATTTTCCGGCAGCAGCGCAGCCAGCGCCTGCGTGATCGATTCCGGGCTGACGGCTGCGCGCAAATCGGCTTCCGCACGCTTGGTTTGCGGCCGCGCGACGGCCGGCGCCGCCAATTCATCGGCCAGTCGCGCCAGCGCGTCGGCGATATCCTGATCCGGCCGCGCCAGAACGTGGACATTGCAATCCTTCGGAAACAGATAGCTAGGCTTGTTGGGATAAGCGAACGGCGCAACCGGCGGCGCTGTCCCGATCAAAACAAGGTGTTTGGTGCCGGCGAGCGTCGCCACCGACTGATCGTAGGCATAAGCGAGCCGCGCAATGGCATGCCGGCCGCGGCCGCGCTCGACGCGGGCGTTGAACTGCGCCGCCAGCAATTTCGCGCCGGTGACAGAGGCGATGCGGAAGGCATCGTCGATCATCGCCGACCGGATCGGCGCGCCGCCGAGCATGATCGTCACGGGCTCCTTGCGGTGCAGTACTTCGGCGATGTTTTTGATGACGTGCGGGGCGACCTTTTCCGGCGCGACGGGCGGCAGCGGCGCACCTTCCGTTCCGCCATCGTCCCAGCTGGTGTCGGCCGGCGCGATCAATGTCGCGATCTGGCCGTGGGCGGTGCGCGCAGCTTGAATGGCGGCCGCAGCGTCCTGGCCCATCTTCGCGACCGATTGCACAACACGCGTCCAGGCCGAGACGCCGCGCGCCCAGCCGTCGGTGTCGCCGGTCAACGGCGGATCGAGCGGACGGTGATAGCTCGCCTGGTCACCCACCACATTGACGATCGGGGAGCGGGCGCGGCGGGCATTGTGTAAATTGGCGAGGCCGTTGGCGAGACCGGGCGCACCGTGCAACAGCGTGCTCGCAGGCTTTTCCGCCATGCGGCCGTAGCCATCGGCCGCGCCGGTAGCCACGCCCTCGAACAGGCACAAGACGCAGTGCATGCCCGGTACACGATCGAGCGCAGCGACAAAATGCATCTCGCTGGTACCGGGATTTGAGAAACATGTCGTGACGTCCGACGCGAGCAGCGTGCGGACGAGGGTTTCAGCGCCGTTCACGAAAGACGTCCTCTTTATTTCGCCTGAAGGGATAGCTATTCGCGCCGGGCCGCCGGCAGCCACGGCAAGCTCGCGCGCCGCCGCACCTCGAAGGCCTCGATCTTGTCGAGATATTCCAGCGTGACATCGATATCGTCGATGCCGCGGATAAGCCGGTCCTTGCGCAGCGGGCTGATGTCAAATGCCTGCCGGGCGCCGTCGGGCGCAATGACGGTTTGGTTGGGCAGGTCGATTGTCATCTCGACACCTGGCTGCGCGCGCAATTGCCGCCACAGATCGTGGATGATTGCTTCGCCAAGCGTAACCGCGAGAATTCCGTTCTGGATGCAGTTCACCTGGAAGATTTCGCCGAAACTCGGGCCGACGAGAGCGCGCAGCCCATAATCCATCACGGCGAAAGCTGCGCCCTCGCGCGAGGAGCCGCAGCCGAAGTCTGAGTCGGTGACAAGTATCTTCGCCTTGCGGAATACCGGATCGTTCAACACGAAATCCGGACGCGGCCGCCCCGCTTCATCGAAATGCAGGTCGTAGAGAAAGGCCTTGCCGTAATCGTGGCCGGGCCTGCGGTGCCGCCGCATGTAGCGCCCGGGCAGGATCATGCCGGTATCGATCTTGGCGATCTCAAGCGGCGCGGCTACCGCCGTCAGCACAGTGAAAGGCAGCATGCTCAACTCCGCGCCAGGCGCCGCACGTCGGCCAAGCGCCCGCTGACCGCGGCCGCCGCGACCATGGCCGGGCTCATGATATGCGTGAGCGCGCCACGGCCCTGCCGGCCCTCGAAATTCCGGTTGGTGGTGGAAGCGCAGCGTTCGCCGGGCGCGACCAATTCGCCGTTCGAGCCGTTGCACATCGAACAGCCGGGATCGCGCCATTCGAGACCGGCCGCGACAAAGATACGGTCGAGACCTTCGGCTTCGGCTTGCCGCTTCACCGCGCTTGAACCCGGCGACACCATGCCGGGAACGGCGGCGCGACGGCCTTTCAGCACCTGCGCCGCGGCGCGCAGATCCTCGATGCGACTGTTGGTGCACGAACCGATGAAGACCCGATCGATGGCGACCTGCTCAAGCGGCGTCGCCGGCGTGAGCCGCATATAATCCAGCGCGCGCTCGACATGGCGCCGCCGCTCCGCATCGGCGATGCGCGAGGGATCGGGAACGGCGCCATTGACCGGCGAGCAATCTTCCGGGCTGGTGCCCCAGCTCACCATCGGCGCCAGCCGGCCCGCGTCAAAATGCAATTCGCGGTCGAAGACCGCGCCGTCGTCGGTCGGCAGCGTGCGCCAATGCGCCAGCGCCGCGTCCCAGTTCTTGCCTTGCGGCGCATAGCGCCGCCCGGAGAGATAGCGGTAGGTCGTGTCGTCCGGCGCGATCATGCCGATGCGCGCGCCGCCTTCGATCGACATGTTGCAGACGGTCAGCCGGCCTTCCATCGACATGGCGCGAATGGCCGAACCGGCATATTCGACGGCATAGCCCGTCGCGCCGCCGACGCCGATCTCATGAATGATCGAAAGAATGACGTCTTTGGCGGTCACCGCGTCCGGCAATATGCCGTCGACAAGCATGCGCAGCGTCTTTGGCTTTTTCAGCCACACGGTCTGTGTCGCAATGACATGACGAAGCTGATTGCCGCCGCCGATCGGCACCGCGAGCGCGCCGCAGGCGCCATTGGTCGCGGTGTGGGAATCGTTGCAGGTGATCAGCATGCCCGGTTGCGAGATCGCGAGCTCGGGTGAGATGACGTGCGCGATGCCCTGGTCGGAATGAAACCAGCCGACATGCGGCAATTTGAATTCGGCCGAGTTCTCGTCGAGCATTTCGACGACGCGGCGAATTTCCGGATTGGTCATGCCGGCGGTACCGAGCGACCGATTGATGGTCGGCAGATAATGATCCGTCACGGCGAGGTGCCGCTCCGCCCGGCGCGCCTTGCGGCCTTCCATGCGCAATTGATCGAAAGCGAGAAACGACTGGCCCTCGTTGATCAGGTTGAAGTCGACGCCGAGCAATTCCTCGTCCTGCGGCGACACCACGATCACGTGGTCGGCCCAGATCTTCTCGAACAGGGTGCGCGGACCGCTCATGGCGACAATCCGATCATTGCAGCAATCCAAGCTTGGTCAGGATCGCGCGGTTCTCGTCGTAGTCATCCTGCATCCATTTGACGGTCGCCGGATAACGCAGCGTCTCGAGCGTCCAGAAATTGCGCTGCAAATCGAGCTTGAAGTCGGGATCTTCCAGCACCTTGTCGAGCGCCTTCACCCAAAACGCGATCTGCTCCGGCGTCAGCCCGGTGGGGACGACAACGGTATAAGGATTGGCGGTGACGACATCGAGCCCTTGCTCGCGCAAGGTGGGATATTTCGCCAGTTCGCCGGGCTGCCGCTCGGGCGCCGCGATGCCGAGCATGCGCAGCTTGCCGGCCTGAATGAGCGGCATCGGGCTGCCGATGCTGGTGACACCGACATCGATATGATTGCCGGCGGCTTGGGCGGAAACATCGGAGCCGGAATCGAACACCACGGTGACGATCTTGTCCGGCGGCGCGCCGACCGCCTTGCCGACATTGACCACGGAAATGTGCAGCGGGCTGCCAAGCCCGACCGGGAATGCAAATGTCACCGAAGTCGGATCGGCCTTCAGGCGATTGCGGACATCCGCCATGCTTTTGTACTGCGAATCCACGTTGGTGAAATAACACTGATAGGCGTCGAATAACTTGATCAACGGCGTCAGCTGCTTGTTCAGATCGGAGCCGTTGCGGGCGATGGCATTGATGAAACTGCCGGAAACGAGCCCGATCTCGTTGGCGTCGCCCTTCTTGCTGGCCAGGTAGTTCATGGCGACGATCTGACCCGCGCCCGGCTTGTTGAGCACCGCCATCGAATCGACCATGTGCTCCTTGGTCAGCACACGCTGAATGGCCCGCGCCACCCGGTCGTTCTCGCCGCCGGCGCCGGCGCCGACCACGAATTCGACATTACCCTGGGGTTTCCAGTCTGCCGCCGCCGATTGCGCGCCGGCCACCACCATGGTTGCAAGCCCGATGATCGCAAGCCTAATGGTTTTCCTCACGCCCATGCATCACCTCCCGTCCGGGCCGGTTTGTCCGCGCCGCGTCAGTCCCGGTTCTCATGCTCTTCGGCATGACTTATACTAAGTATAACCTTGACGACGCACGGCGCAAGGCGGCTCAACGCGGACGGAACAGCGGATGCGCAAACCAGCAATGCCACAACGGAACGTCTTGCCGGGCGATGCCGCCGATCGCCTCAGCAAAGCAACGCTCGGCGCCGGGCTGACCATTCGCGCGCTCGAAGTTTTTGCCGTCGTCGCCAAGACCGGAACCATGGTGGCTGCGGCAAAACAGCTCAAGCTGACGCAGCCCGCGATCTCGCAGATGATCGCCGGTCTTGAGCAATCGCTCGGCATTCAGCTCTTTGACCGTTCGGTGCGACCGCCTGTTCTCACCTTGCAGGGCACGGCATTGATCAAACATGCCGCAGCAATCACTGAATCAGTGCGGCAATTCCGCAGCACGGTCCGGCTCGGTACGGCTGCACAGCTGCCGCTCCTGCGCATCGGCATCCTCAACAGTTTCGCGACCACCATGGGGCCGCATATCTTCAAGCAGCTACGCAATATCGCGGCCGAATGGTCAATCGATTCAGGCTTTCACGCCACGCGCTTCCGCGCCGTCGTCGATCGCGATTTCGATTTCGCCATCACCGCTGACGAGTCTCCCGTTCCCGACGAAATCAACGCCGTGCCGATCCTTACCGAGCCGTTCCTCCTGATCGTTCCGGCGAAATACAAAACCCGCAATCTGTCGCTCGCGCAGATTTCCGAGGAACTCGATCTCATCCGCTTCGGCCGCGATCCGACCCTGCATGCGCGGTTCGATCGCGTCCTCGAAAAGCTCGGCGTGGTCGCCCAGCACCGCTATCATCTCGATACGACCGAAGCCGTTCTGGCGATGGTCGCGGTCGGGTCGGGGTGGACCATCTTGCCGCCGCTCGCCGTCATCAAATCGGTGAAGCGCGGCGAGCCGATCCGGGCACTGCCGTTTCCCGGCAAGCCGTTTTACCGCACCATTCATGTCGCCGCGTTTAGGGGTGAAGGCGAACTTCTCGCCCGACAAATCCGCAGCGCCTCGACCGAAGCGCTGAAGCAGCATTTCATGCCGCCGCTGCAAAAATTCATGCCGGAGATCGCCAAACTCACAAAGCTCCACAGCGCAGCGAAAGCCAAGCCCTGAGCCTTAGCCCACAAGCGACGCGTAAGACAGAAAGCCGACTGTCTCGCCAGGCTCGACCTCGGTCACGTCCTCGGGAAGTTCGGCCAGCCCATCGGTTTCCGTGAGCGAGGTGAGAACGCCGGCGCCGTCTTGGGCGTATTTTTCCGCCTCGATCGCACCGTCGGCCGCCTTGCGCAGCGTGACTCGTACATATTCCCGGCGGCCGGCGCGCTTCTTGTAGGAAAACGTCGCCCGCACCGGCAGCGCAATCAGAGGCTCCGGCAGCGCGCCGGCAAGCCGCAGCAACAGCGGCCGCACCACCCGCACGAAGATCACAAAGACCGCGACCGGATTTCCCGGTAGTCCGACAAAAGCCGCGCCGTCGCTGTTCGATCCGTGCAGCACGCCCATCGCCACCGGCCGGCCGGGCTTGATGGCAACCCGCCAGAACACCAGGCGGCCGATGCTTTCGACTGCATCGCGCACGTGATCGGCCTCGCCGGTCGAGATGCCGCCTGACGTCAGAACCAGATCGTGATTGGCCGCGGCCGACGCGAGCCCGCGCGCAAGTTCCTTGGTGTCGTCGCTGAGAATGCCGAGATCGGTCACCTCTACGCCGTAACGCGCCAGCAATGCCGCGAGCAGATAACGATTGGAATCATAGAGCGCCGCGCGCGGCAAAGCCGACCCGGGCTCGACGATCTCGTCACCGGTCGAGAATATCGCGACGCGAACGCGGCGGCGCAGATCGAGCTTGGTGAGGCCGAGCGCTGCCGCAAGCGCAAGATGCTGCACAGAGAGCCGCCGGCCGGCAGGCAGCGCGACGGCGCCGGCCTTCATATCCTCGCCCGCGAATCTGCGATTGGCGCCGCGTTTGAGCCCCGGCGGCACGATCACATGATCGCCCTCGATGCGGCAGTCTTCTTGCATGAAGACGGTATCGGCGCCTTGCGGCATCGGCGCGCCAGTGAAGATGCGAATGGCTTCGCCGGCTTTGAGCGCACGGTCCGAAACATGCCCCGCGGTAATGCGATCGACAATGGCGAGGCGCGTCTCGCCGTTTGCCGCCAAACCGTCGGCACGCACCGCAAAACCATCGACGGCGGAATTGTCGAACGGCGGCACATTCACCGGCGCAACGACGTCGCCCGCCAGCACGCGGCCGCTTGCAGTGCGCAGCGCAACGCTTTCGCTCCCGTCGATCGGCGCAATCCGCTCGGCGATCAGGCGCTCGGCCTCGTCGACCGGAAGAAGCGGGCCATTGAAGGCGAAGCAATCATCGGTGAGCTGCGCCATCAGGCCAAGCTCCGATCCCGGTCCTGCGCCGCTTCGAGCTTGCCGATGCGATCAAGCGGCAGCGCTTCGGCCTGCAGCATCGTGGCAATGCCGGTTATATCGTCGAGCATCAGCACCGGCACTTGCGCCTGCTGCAAGGGAGCGTCAGTCGCTACCGCGACGATGCAATCGTCTTCGGGATGCAACAGCGGCTTGCCGACGGCGGCGCGAAAAACTTCGAGCTTCGGATGTGCGTGGCGCTTGAACCCTTCGACAATCACGAGATCCACTGCGCCCAGCTTCGTCAATATGTCCATCAGCGGCGGCTCGGCTTCGTCTTTAAGCTCGTGCATGATCGCCCAGCGGCGGCTGGAGACAATGGCAACCTCACGCGCCCCAGCCTCGCGGTGCAGCCAGGAATCCTTGCCGGGCTGATCGAGATCGAAATCGTGATGGGCGTGCTTGACGGTCGCGATTTTCAGGCCGCGCTCCACCAGCACCGGGATCACGCGCGTGACCAGTGTCGTTTTGCCGGAACCACTCCAGCCCGCAAGCCCGATAACGCGCGCAACCATTAGATCGTCCGATCCTTTCATTCGAAAACGTGATGGTTTCAGTTTAACATAGTATCTATCACGACGAGTCGCATGGCCGAGGCCTTCTATTTGAAGCTGCATTTGACGGCTGTTGTGGCGCACCTTACCCTGACAATACCGCCTTCCTGACGGAGACTTTCATGCATCCCTACGCCATACCCGCCGAAGTCAAAGAGCGCGTCATGCGCCGTCAGGGCAAGCTGCCGAGCCACAACACGATCGACGCTTCCCGCACCGCGCTGGTCGTGGTCGATATGCAGAACTACTTCGTTGCCGAAGGCTTTCCGCTCGAAGTCCCTGCCGCCCGCGGCATCGTGCCGAATATCAACCGGCTGGCCCGCGCCCTTCGCGCCGCCGGCGGAACCGTGGTCTGGGTGCAGACCACCGCAGTGGGTGCGCTCGAAACCTGGGGCAATCACCACAAACATATGCTGACGCCGGAGCGGGCCAAGACCCGCCTCGCCAATCTCGACGAAAAAGCTGAGGGCTTTGCGCTCTATCCGAAGCTCGAAGCGCTGCCGACCGATCAGCGCGCGAAGAAGGTCAAGTTCAGCGCTTTCATTTCCGGCTCCTCCGACATCGATGCCAAACTGAGAAGCCGCGGCATCGAGAGCCTGCTCATCGCCGGCACGCTCACTAACGTCTGCTGCGAGTCGACGGCGCGCGATGCCATGATGCTCGACTATCGCGTCATCATGGTCTCCGACTGCAATGCGACGCTGAGCGACGAGACCCACGCCGCATCGCTCGACAATTTCGTCGTCTATTTCGGCGACGTTATGACGACGGACGAAGCGGCCGCTCGGCTCGTCGCGGCAGAGAAGCGCCAGTCAGCTTAAAGATCCGCGCAAGATAGCGCTCAGCGGCGGCGCATCACCGCTTTTTCGAGCGCCGCGATCGCGAGATACATCAGCGACGAGACGATGGCAAGGATGGTCACCGCCGTCATCACGATATTCATTTTGAAGATCTGGCTGCCGTATTGAATGAGATAACCGAGCCCGACATTGGACGACTCGAATTCGCCGACGACGACGCCGACCAAGGACAGACCGGCATTGACTTTCAACGCGGCGATGAGCGTCGGAACGCTCCCCGGCAAAATCACTTTCCGCAGAATTTGCGCTTTGCTGGCGCCGAACGATTGCGCGAGCTTGATCTTGTTGGGATCGACGCCCTGGAAGCCGCTATAGATCATCAGCACGGTGATGAAGAGCGAAATCGCAAGCGACATGCCGTAGATCGAGAGCGTCGCGCCGAGCCAGATATAAAAGATCGGCACGAAGGCGGTCTTGGGCATTGCATTGGCCACGACCAGGTAGGGATCAAGCACGCGGTAGAGCGTGTTCCACCACCACAAGGCAGCGGCAACCGCAGTGCCGATGATCATCGCGGCAGTGAAGCCGGCAATCGTGGCAAAGACGGTCGACAACGTATGGGTCTGGATGCTGGCCTGCTGCGGCGTCGCCTTCAGCATGTCGATGAAGGTGGGCCAGATCGCCGACGGATAGCTGGTGAACAGCGGGTTGATGATCTGAAGCCGCGGCAGCACCTCCCACAGGATCAGGCAAACCACCAGGATCGCAAGCTGCGCCGTGCGGACGATCAGCCGGTCGCGGCGTTCGCGGCGCAACCAATCGCTATATTGACGGCTGATCGCCGCGGGCATGGCAAGTTCACTGTTCGACATGATCATTGCTCGATATGAATATCGAGCTCCTGCCAGAGGGTCTTGAAATAGTCCTGGAATTCCGGCGCGTCGCGCGCCACCATCGTCGTCGGCCGTCCGCCATTGCCCGCAGCGAAGCGGATCGCGTGATCGGACTTCACCTGGCCCGGCCGGCGCGACAGCACGATCACGCGCTCGGCCATGCTGACGGCCTCGCCGATATCGTGCGTGATCAGGATCACGGTCTTAGCTTCGCGCCGCAGGATTTCGGTGATCTCGTCCGCCAGCGCCAGCCGCGTTTGCGAATCGAGCGCCGAAAACGGCTCATCGAGCAGCACGATATCGGGCTGGGTGCATAGTGTGCGCGCCAGCGCCACGCGCTGACGCATGCCGCCGGACAACTGACGCGGCAGATGATTGAGGAATTGCCCGAGGCCATAACGGGTCAAAAGCTGCGCGGCGCGCTCGCGCGCCTTGGCCATCGGAAGACCTTGGATCTCGGCGCCGAGCAGCGCGTTCTCCAAAATTGTCCGCCACTCGAACAGGTAGTCCTGTTGCAACATATAGCCGACCTTGCGGTTCGGCCCGGTGACCGGCTTGCCGTCGATCAGCACCGCGCCTTCCGTCGGCGCGACAAGGCCGGAAATCAGCGACAACAGCGTGCTCTTGCCGCAACCGCTCGGCCCGATAACGGCGACAAACTCGCCGGGTGCGACAGCGATCGAGATATCCTTGAGTGCTTCGGTCTCCCCGTCCGGGCCGAAATAGCGCAGACCGACTTTCCGTAGTTCGACCTTGAATACGTCTTTGGCCTCCGGCACGGCTCATTTAGCCTTGCTGGCAAATTCGGTACGGACCAGGTCCTCGAATTTGACGCGCTTGTTGGCGTCGAGCACATGCCCATTCACGAGAATGTCCTCGAATTTGCTGATCGCCGCGGGCTCGATCACCGGCGACAATTTCCAGATTTTCAGCTTCTGATAACGCGCGGCGGCGTTGGTCAGCGCCTGCGGATTGACTGCCGGGAAAAACGGTGCGACCGCCTGCGCGATGTCGGCCGCCGACGCCGACGCGGTCCATTTCTGCGCGCGATAGATGGCGTCGGTGAAGCTTTGCAGGATTGCTGCATTGTCGCTGAGGTATTTGTCCGTCGCCATGAAGGACGTGTAGTCAGCGAAGCCGACGGTCGCACCGATCGAGGCCAGCACCACGCCTTTGCCGTCGAGCTCGAGCTGCGAGGCATCGGGCTCGATGAAAATGGCGTATTGGCCTTGGCCGGCGAGCCAGGCACCGACCCGCGCCGGCACCGCGATATTGTTGGCGAGCTTGACGTCGGTGTCGGGATTGACGCCGTTCATGCGCATCGCTTCTTCGAAGAACAGGATCGGCGTCGAGCCGGGGCGGAAGCCGAGCACGTCCTGGCCTTTCAGCATGCTCCACTCGAACTTGTCGGGCTTGGTGCGGCCGACCAGCATGAAGCCGTCTGTCGCGGTCAGGCCGCAGAAGATGCGCGCCTTGGTCGATGAATCACTGTTGGCCACATAGATCGTGGTCTCCGGACCGGCGAGCGCGATATCGGCGCTGCCGGACAACAGCGCGGCCATGGTCTTGTCGCCGCCGTTGCCGGTCGCGAGCTCGATGTCGAGGCCGGCATCCTTGAAATAGCCGTTGGTCGAGGCGACATAATACGGCGCATAAAGCAGCGAACGGACGACCTCGTTGTAGCGCACTTTGGTCAGCGGCTTGGTTTGGGCAAGCGTGACGGCCGGGCTTGCAACCGCGGCCAGCGCCGAAAAGCCACTCCGGATAATATCGCGACGATGAAGCATGTTGTTCTCCTTGCGCGGCGCATAGAAGCAAGCTTCACGCCAAACGCAGGAGGCTAACACCCGTCTTTCGGCATGACCAGAACGGTACGAACGGCACCGTTCAGGCGGCAGGCTCCATGCCGAGCGCGCGAATCCTTGCGCGCGTCGCTTCGTCGCGCAGGGCCTGCAGGAAGGCTTGCACGGCCGGCCGTTCGCGCCGCGCCTCGACCAGGAGGAAGTCGTAGTGCTCCGGCGCAATCGGCAGGAACGATAGTCCGTACATGTGCGCCACCGGCTCGATGGCGACGCCCCAATCGGCGCGGTGCTGCGCGATGGCCGCCGCGACCGCATTGTGCGAGCGCGGCTGATTGGCGTAGCCGGCGGGTTTCGCGCCTCGCAACAGACTGTCGACCAGGACGCGCGTGCCGGAGCCGGCATTGCGGTTGACCATGAGCGCAGACGGATCGTCGAGCCCCGCTTTCAGCGCGGCATCCGCCGTCTTGCCGGCGAAGCGCGCGTCGCCGTCGCGGAAGACAAAGCCCTGCATCCGCCGCCAGCCGGGCACGAGCGCAAGGCCAGGCGCGAGCAGATGCTTGTTGTAGATGCCGGTCGCCGGGTCGACCAGATGGACCGGCGCGACATCGCATTCGCCCCGGCTTGCAGCGCTGACACCGCCGAGGCTGCCGACAGCGATGGTGCGCGCGTGAAAGCCGTGGCCGGCCAGCGCCCCGACCACGACATCGAGCGCGATATCGTGGCTGCCCATGATGACGAGATCCGGCGCGCGCGCTTCGTCGCCGATCAGCGTGACGTCTTTTTCGGTATCGGCGTCGAGCGCGGAGGCGAGCGCATCGATCGACAAAAATCCATCGGCTTGTGAGAAGGCCGTCACCGCGCCCGAGCCTTTGCCCGTCGGGAAAGCGATCAGACCATCGGTGCTCTGAACGAGCGAGACCAGGACGAATTCCTCGCGGCCGAGCTCGGAGGGGATGCGTACCGGCACCCGCGCCGTCACCGTCCGCGCCGCCTCGGGCGATAGACCGGCGCGCGCACGGATCACCGGCGCGACAAAGGCGTGAAAGGTAAAAATCGCCGAAGTCGGAAAGCCCGGCAGCACGATGAGCGGCTTGTCGCCGATCGCGGCAAGGCAGAGCGGCTTGCCGGGCTTGAGCGCGACGCCATGCACCAGAATGCCCGGCGCACCGAGCTTTGAAACAATGCGATGCGACAGATCGCCCGCGCCTTTCGAGGTGCCGCCCGAGAGCACGACCATGTCGCACGATTCAAGCGCCGCGCGCATGGCGTTGCCGAGCGCCGTCTCCTCGTCGGGAAAAGCGCCGAACGGCACCGGCTCGCCGCCCGCCTCGGTGATGGCGGCGGCAATGATGGCGCCGTTGCTGTCGTACACCCCGCCGGCACGCAGCAATTCACCCAGTTCCACGAGCTCGTCGCCCGTCGACAGCACGGCGACTCGGGGCCGGCGCACGACACCGACCGCGGCGAGACCGCAGGCTGCAAGCATGCCGATCTCGCGCGAGCCGATGCGGGTGCCGTTTCGCAACAGCGTCTCGCCGCGCGCGATGTCCGAGCCGGCGTAAGACACGAACTGCCCGGCGGCGGCAGCGCGGCGTAGGTCGATCGCGGGCAAAGCTCCGTCCTCGATCAATTCGGTGTGCTCGATCATCACCACGGCATCGGCGCCGCGTGGAATGACGCCGCCGGTCGCGATCGCCGTCGCCGTGCCCGGCGCGACTTCGACTGTGGGCTCGATACCGCAAGCAAGGACTTCGGCATTCAAAATAAAGCGCTTCGGCGCACGATCGCTCGCGCCCGTGGTATCGGCGGCGCGCACGGCAAAGCCATCGACATTGGAGCGATCGAACGGCGGCGCGTCGACGGGAGCGATCACATCGCCGGCCAGCACACGGCCGAGCGCCGCAGCAAGGCTCAGAGATTCCGCGGCAAGCGGCGAAAGATCGATATGCGCCGCAAAGCGCCGGCGGGCCTCGTCGGGCGAGACGACTTCAAGGAATTGCTCCTGCCGCGCGGCGCGCCGCACAGATTCCAAGATCGCGTCAGTGCGGGCTGTATGTTTGGTCGTTATGGCCATTAGTTTCTAAAGCCACGGCCTCACAGCAGCTTGCGTGCCCGCGGCAAATCCCTCGCTGTCCGCCGGAACGACGATCCAGCCGTCGCTGCCGGTCAGAGCTTCAAACGACAGATAGCCGGAGGCGAGCGGATCCGCCACGGTGCCGTCGGCGGAATTTTCCTCATAGCGCACCGGAACGAGCTCGGTGAGCCCGATCGTCGACGTCACCTTGCGCTTGAGCGGCAGCATTTTCGGCGTGTCTTCGACGCGACCGCCGCTGAGCTTGGCGATGATATGACGCCCGATCAAAAGCCAGATCGCCAGAGCGGAATCGAGCCGCCCCGGCATCAGCAGAACCGGCCGCGTGCCGACGAAGCCGAACGCCGCGGTCTCGCCCGGCGACACCGCAATGCCGTGCGCCTCGACCCGGCCGAATTTCGCCAAGGTGCGCACGCTCGCATCGCCGCGCCCGCTGCCGGTGCCGCCGACGACAAAGCCGGCATGCGCGCGCGCCTCGCTGAGCGCCTCGTAGAGCGGCTGAGGCTCAGTGTCGGCGTTGAACACCGTACCACCCGCGGCGCTGACGGCGCGCGTCAGCATGTCAACGGCGGCCTGGACCACAGGTGTCTTTGTCATGCTGCCGCAGGCGATACGGATACGCGGCTCACGGACCGAAACATCGGCAATGCCGCCAGCGGCCATGACGGCGATGTCGCTTGCGCGCAGATAAGCGCCGGCGCGGCGCAAAATCGTCTGCGGCATGCAATCGCCGCCGGCAAGCAGAACGCCGTCGCCCGGCGCGACCGCTGCGATTGCTTCGGCGCGGTCGCCTGCGAACATAACCGCGTCAAGCGGCAGCACGGCATCCGCGCCTTCCGGCATCGCCTCGCCGGCATCGACCTGCTGCGGCGCCGGCGTCAACGGCGCCGGCGTATATGGACTGGCATCGGCCACCGCGCCCGCGGCAACCGCAAAACCGTCGCGCAGTGCGATTGAACCCGGCGGCAGCTTCGACGCGGTCACATCCGCGGCCAGCACGCGGCCCTGCGCCGAGGCCAAAGAACAGGCGCGCGGCGTCACCGGCTCGACGCGGGTGTCGATGCAGGCCAGGACCGCATCAAGCGGCGTCAGGCGCGAAATGCGCTGGGTGCTGGAATCGACGGCCATCGCCGATATGTTAAACAGCAGCTTTCGGATTTCTACGACACGCACGGCACTGTGCCACCATGACGGAAAAAACGCTGAATCTGCGCGGTCTCAAATGCCCGCTCCCCGCTCTGCGCACACGCAAGGCGCTCGGCGGCATGCAAGCGGGCGACATCATTATCGTCGAGTGTACCGATCCCCTCGCCGGTCTCGATATACCAAACCTATTGAACCAGACCGGCGACGTGCTTGAACAGACGCGCAAGGAAAAAGGGTTAATGACGTTTCGGATCCGCAAGGCATAGCAATAAGAGGGTTCCGGAACGTTTCTTCACTCCGCCGCGACGCGATGGGCGGCGACGCCTTTGGCCTTCACCACCACTTTGATCGCATCGTCGACGCGATCCTTGGCATAGCGGATCGCGGTGGGCAGATCGTCGAGCGCGAAAGTGTGGGTGTGAATTTTGGTGGCGTCGAAGCGCTTCTGCGACATGAAGGCCTCGGCGCGATGCGTCGCGCTCTTGCCCTCGCCGCGGATGCCATAGAGATAGATGTTGTTGCGCACGATGTGCGCGACATCGACCGGCGTCTCTTCATGCGGGAATGCGGCGAGGCAGACTTTGCCGCCGCGGTTCACCATGCGCACCGCTTCGGTCACCGCATTGGTCGCGCCCGAGCATTCAACGACATAATCGACGCCCTTGCCGCCGTTCAATCGCTTCACCGCTTCGACCACGTTTTCATTGCGTACATTGATGACGTGATCGGCGCCGAGCTCCTTGCCAATCTTGAGCCGGTTGTCGCGGGTGCCGGTGAGAATCACGGGCGTCGCGCCCAGAGCCTTGGCCACAGCGACACCGAGCAGCCCGATCGGACCGGGGCCGGTCACGACCACGCTTTCACCGGCGACAAGGCCGCCGAGCTCGGTGAGGCCGTACATCGCGGTGCCCGCCGTCACCACCAAGGTCGCTTCCTCATCCGACATCGTGTCAGGAATGGCGACCAGCGTGTTGATATTGTTGACCTGATATTCGCAGAAGCCGCCGTCGGTGGTGAAGCCGTTGGCGCGGTGGCCCTTGTCGACATCGCCGTAATTGAGACCGTAGTTGTGGCACGACGTATACATGCCCTCGCGGCAGCGCCGGCATTGGCCGCAGCCGGCGTGGATCTCGACGGTGATGCGCTGGCCGATCTTGTATTCGTCGACACCGGGGCCGAGCGCGACCACCGTGCCCATATATTCGTGGCCCGGAGTGAAATTCTTATTGAACGGCTTGCCGCCTAGGAACATGGCCGGCGAACCGTAGTCGATGATTTCGAGGTCGGTCGCGCAAATCGCGACCGCGTCGATTCGCACCAGGACCTCGGCGCGCTTGGGAACCGGAACCGGCTTTTCCGTGAGTTTAAGCTCACCCGGGTTGCCCAGAACCCAGGCTTTCATCTTGTCCGGAATGGAAAAATCCGGGCTCGTCTTCACTCCAGGACCTGCGTAAGTCATACGGTGCCTCTGTTCCCTTAATATACGCGCGGGATTTGGGTACGGTTCGCAACCAGCGGCCTTTTATAGATATTTTCGGCCCCGGGCAAAACCGTTCATTAGGCAGGTTCGCCGGCCGCGTCGCGGTCCAGATCGGCAAAAATGTCGCCGTCCTGCAGGACAACTTTATAGGTGCGCAACGCCACCTGGCAGGGCGGCGCTTTGACTGCACCCGTCGGCACGTGAAAGGCGCCCATATGCACGGCGCATTCGATGACGTCGCCATCCAACATCCCGTCGGCAAGGCTCGCGGAAGCGTGAGTGCATTCGTCGTCCGTCACATAGAACTTGCCCCCGATATTAAAGACCGCAAGCTGCCGGTCCTCGACCTCGAAAGCTTGCACCGCGTCCGGCGCGATATCGGCCTGCGCACAAATCCGGACGATATTATCGGCCATTTCGCTCCCCTTCCCCACCACGTTGCCGCGTCAGCTTTCTTTATATAGTCATTCTGGAACCTAAACATAAGCAAGGGCAACGGGTTCAGGGCGGAAGCGCATGCAGATTCTGGTGATTGGTGCGGGCGTGATCGGGCTTGCGGTTGCGCGCACCGCAGCGCTTGCCGGGCACGACGTCACTGTTGCCGAAGCGACCGGCGGCATCGCCAACGGCGTATCTTCGCGCAACAGCGAAGTGGTGCATGGCGGTCTTTATTATCCGACCAATTCGCTGCGTGCGCGCCACTGCGTGCGCGGCCGCCGCATGCTCTACGAGTTCTGCGCCGCGCACGGCGTTGCCTTTCGCAAATGCGGCAAACTGATCGTTGCGACCAACGCGAGCGAGCTTGCCAAAGTCGAAACAATTCAGAAACAGGGTGAGATCAACGGCGTCGAAGGCATGGAAATGCTCGGCGGCAATGCCGCGCGCGCCCTCGAAGGCGAACTGTCCTGCATCGGCGCTTTGCTGTCGGCGGAAACCGGCATCGTTGATAGCCACGGCTATATGAATGCGCTGTGGGGAGAACTTGAAGATCATGGCGGCATGATCGCATTCGAAACGCCGGTCGAACGCATGAGCTACAAGGCGCCGCTTTGGCGCGTGCACTTCGGCGGCCGCGACCCGGGCACCATCGACTTCGACGCCGTGATCAATGCCGGCGGCCTCGGTGCCCAGGCGCTGGCCCGCCGCATCGAAGCCTATCCGGCCGACAAAGTGCCCAAGCTCGTTCTCGCCAAGGGCAATTATTTCAGCTTCGCCGGACGGCCGGTCTTTTCGCGGCTGGTTTATCCGACACCGGTCGACGGCGGGCTTGGCGTTCACGTCACGCTCGACCTCGCCGGCCGCATGCGTTTCGGGCCCGATGTCGAATGGATCACGGAGGAGAGCTACACCGTCGATCCGCGCCGCGCCGACAGTTTCTACGACCGCATCCGCACCTATTGGCCTGGACTGCCGGCCCATTCGCTGGTGCCGGATTATTGCGGCATCCGGCCGAAGCTCACCGGTCCCGGCGAACCGGCCGCCGATTTTTTGATCGCGGGCCCCGCGGCGCATGGACTGCCGCGGCTCGTCAATCTGTTCGGCATCGAATCACCGGGGCTGACGTCGTCACTGTCGATTGCCGACGACGTCACCAAGCTTCTGAACTGAACGAAAGAACTAACGCGGCACAGGGGATTGGCCAACAGAGCCTGTGCTAAGCGGCTGCGCCTGTGCGATCGTGCCCGGATCGTCATCGACCGTGTCGACGGCAGGACGCCGATTGTTGAGCGCGCTCTTCGTCGAGGTGACCGAATTCAACTGCGTGGCAACATTCGACAGCGTCACGGGCGTGTAAGCCTGCGCCGCATTACCTGTATAGGTCATCAGCCCGGTTTTGGTGGCGACGATGTCGCCCGGCCGCAAGGTCGGATCGTTCGGCAAATCGTAGGGGGCGAGCCCCAGCGCATCCTTGCCGTTGCAAGTGCAATTGGCGACGAGCTGCTTACGATAGACAAAAGCGGTGTCGAGATCGCCGTAACGCGAGCCATCCTTGGCGACGGCGTGATCGATCTCAGCGCCATAAAACACCTTGGTCCTGCTGGCCGGGCACATCGACCGGCAGGCTTCGACCGGCGTCGCATTCATGACGCGGGCTTCGAGCGGGAAATGCTGGCCGTCGCACAGCCGTACACAGAAGGCGACGCCATGGCCGGTCGAGCCGGCATTCTGGCGCACGTTCTCCTGACCAAGCGGCGGCGGGCTCACAGACGGCTCGGCATAGGACGAAACGGATGGATGGGGGCCCTTATCAGGACCACCAAACAAAAAGTCGAAAAAGCCGGCCTTTGCCGGTGCGCTGGCTAACACCGCGGCGGCAAGCGCGCCGCCAAGCGCGAATGCCTGCATTTTCATTTGTTTGCTGCTGCGCCCCATGGTGATCCCCTCACCTGCCCTGTACCGGCACGCTGCCCATCAACGTGGACGGAGGCCGGAAAGTTCCCAGCCTTTTCCGGCACAGTGAAGGAAAAGGTTCACCATCTTGTGGCGCGGTAGTGCCCTTCTGATGGCTATTTGGCGCTATGGTTAAGGAATCTCGGCCCGATTCCCGAGCGCTTTCCGCACCGCACCAATCGGCCGGCGCGCCGAGTCTTTCAGAAATCCGGGTCTTTCAGAAATATCGCACCCACACGTAGAGTTGGCAGATCAGGATCGAGACCAACGTCATCGGCAATGCATAGAGCGTGTACTTCAAAAACCCGAAGGCAATGCCGTTGCGCTCGGCAATCCCGGCAATGGTGAGGTTGGCCGAAGCCCCGACCAAGGTGCCGTTGCCGCCGAGGCAGGCGCCGAGCGACAGGCACCACCACAGCGGCTCGATCTCCTTTGGATCGACATGCCCGGAGACGCCAAAGGCCGGCGCCGCGCTTTTGATCAGCGGGATCATGGTGGCGACGAAGGGGATGTTGTCGATCAGCGCCGAGAGCAGCGCCGAGCCCCAGAGAATGGCCGAGCCGGCGCGGGCGATGTTGGCGCCGGTCGCGGCAACGAGCCTGTCCGCGAGGATTTGCAACAATCCGCTGACTTCGACCGCGCGCACCACGATGAACAGGCCAATAAAGAAGAAGATCGTGATCCATTCGATCTCGGTGAGGGTTTTCGTCACATTGTCGGCCTGCTTGTCGCGGTGATGCTCCCAATTGTCGAGCAGCATCAACAAGGCAGCGCCGCCCATGGCAATGGTCGCGGCCTGCAAATGAAGCCGGTTGGCAAAGACCAGGCCCATGATCACCAAGGCGAGAACGGCGAGCGACTGAACAAGCAGCGGCAGATCGACGATCGCGGCCGGCGCATTCATGGTCATTACCCGGAGCCGATTCTCGATGGTCGCTTCCGTTGCCCGCCCCCACAGCAGATGGATCATCAGCACCTGGGCGCCAAGCACCAGCACCGCGGCGGGGCCGACGTTAAGCAGAAACGCATTGAAGCTTAAGCCTGCGAGCGAACCGATCATGATATTCGGTGGGTCGCCGATCAGCGTCGCTGCGCCCCCGACATTGGAAGCGATGATCTCGGCGAACAGAAACGGATAAGGCGGAATTTGCAGTTCGCGGGTGACGGCGAGCGTGACCGGCGCCACCAGAAGCGCCGTGGTGACGTTATTGAGCAGCGCCGAGATGATGAAGGTGGCGAGCTGCAGCAGCAACAGCAGGATCGCCGGATGGGCGCGGGCCAGTTGCGCCGCGCGGATCGCGACATATTCGAAGATGCCCGAGCGCTGCGCGATCGCCATTATGATCATGAGGCCGGCGAGCGTGCCGATCGTATTCCAGTCGATGCCTTTGAGCGCCTCGGCCTGATCGAGCGCGCCGGACGCAATGACAAGGCCAGCGGCCACCAGCGCGATGATGGCCCGGTTCAACTGATCCCAGATGACGGCCGCGTAAGTGACGCACAACAGCGCCGTCGACACCCATTTCGGGTCGAGGCCGAACACGATGTGTGGGACGAATTGGTCGGTCACGGCGACATCTCAAAGTCATTTTGGGTAATGGCGGCCGGCCTGAAACGCAACAATAATCGGTAAGACCCTACGGCACGAAGACGAGAAAAATGAAGGTCGCGAAAACGACCAAGTGAACGAGACCGGCGAGAATATTGGTGCGGCCGGAGCCGAAAGTGAAAACGCTCAAGAACAGCGTGAGCGCCAAGAGAAGCGCGTCGCGCGACGATACGCCGATCTGGATCTGTTTCCCGAGCGCGATATTGGTGAGCGCGACCGCGGGGATCGTCAGGCCTATCGTCGCCAGCGACGAGCCGAGCGCGAGATTGAGGCTCTTCTGCAACACGTCGTTGAGGGCGGCGCGCACGGCGCTGATGCTTTCCGGTGCGAGCACGACCATGGCGATGACGATGCCCGCGACGGCGTCCGGTGCGCCGACGCTATTGAGGCCGATTTCGAGAAGTACCGCGAATTTTTTGGCCAGGAGAATGACCCCGACCAGCGCGACCAGGAGTCCCACCGTGCTGACGGCGACCGCCTTGTTGGACGGATAGATGTGCTCGCCGTCCGGCGCGGTTTTGTCTGCGGCGCGGAAATAATCCATATGTCGCGACGTCTGGATGAACAGGAAAGTCGCATAAAGGATCACGGTGATAATGCTGACGAAGACGAGTTGGCCGTTCGAATAATACGGGCCGATCACAGTTTGCGTGTAATTTGGCAGCACCAACGTCAGGATCGACAGCGCGCCGAGCACCTGCAGATAAACACCGGCGCCGGAGACCTGAAACTCCTGCTCGTGATGACGCAAGCCGCCGACCAGAACGCACAGGCCGACGAGGCCGTTGCAGACGATCATGATCACCGCCAGTACGGTGTCGCGCGCCAGAGCCGGCGAGCTGTTCGGCGTCAGCACGATCGACTCAATCAAGGCCACCTCGATGATGGTGACGGCCAAAGTCAGAACCAATGTACCGAACGGCTCGCCCAGGCGATGGGCAATAACATCGGCATGATGCACGGCGGCGAAGATCGCGCCGAGCATGATCACCAGCATTGCCCCCGACAGCGCGATCGCAAGCGGCGACGTCGAGGCGCCGGCGGTAAAGCCGATGAAAGGCGCTAGGATAATGAAGGCGATCGCCAGGACCGGAAAAGCAATTGAGGCGATCGGCGTTTCGGTTGAAGCGGACATTGCTTGGAATTCTACGGGCGTTGGGGTGTGCGCGGCAAAGATTCAATTGTCATTTTATCGAAGCGCTGTACAGCCCCGGAACCCGCCGTTCAAAATGACCCGAACATCGTGCCGAGCACGATGACCGCAACGAGCGCGACGACGGCGCCGACGATGCCGACCACGACTATATCGAAATAGCTCTCGCGGTGGCTCGCGCCGCAGATAGCGAGCAGCGTCACCACGGCGCCGTTATGCGGCAGGATATCGAGCGTGCCGGAGCCGATCACGGCGACGCGATGCATCAGAGCGGGCGCGATGCCGGTTTGCGACGCGATGGTCATATAAGTCTGCCCGAGCGCGTCGAGGGCGATGGTGAGGCCGCCGGAGGCCGAGCCGGTGAGCGCGGCGAGCACATTGGTCGCTACCGCGAGCGACACCAACGGGCCGCCTTCGATGCCAAGAACCCAATCGCGCACCACGACGAAAGCCGGCAGCGCGGCGATGACGGCGCCGAAGCCGACCAGGCTTGCGACACTGAGCGCTGGCAGCACCGAGGCATTGGCGCCGGCATCCATGCTTTGGCGAAGCGCCGACAGCCGGCTCCAGTTGCAGGCGATCACGGTTGCGATGGCGGCGGCGAGCGCAACGACCACCGACCACACGCCGGCCACGGCCGAGATCGAGGTGCCGCCCCAGCGCTCCTCGGCGAGGAACGAGAAGTCCAGTCGCGGCAGCACCAAGAGCGACATGGTAAGATTGACGGCGACGACGACGACGAGCGGCACGATCGCGGCAAAACTCGACGGCGCAACATCACTGTGGCGGCCGTGGCTGATCTCGGCCGGATCGAATTCGCGTGCGGTGGTGGCGCGTTCGCGCACTTTCTCGTCGTTGGCTGCCGCTTCAGTTGCGACCGCTGCGTCGCCATAACCCTCCCCTGCGCGCCGTGCCTTGGCTTCCGCCCGCTTGAGCCACCACATGCCGAAGCCGAGCATGATGACAGAGGCGATCACGCCGAGCCCAGGCGCGGCAAACGGCGTGGTGCCGAAGAACGGCATCGGGATGGCATTCTGGATCGACGGAGTGCCGGGCAACGCCGACATGGTGAAGGTCGAGGTGCCGAGAATGATCGCCGCCGGCATCAGGCGGCGTGGCACGGCGGCGGCGCGAAACAGCGTTTGCGCCATCGGGGCGAGCACGAAGAAGGCGACAAACAGGCTGACACCGCCATAAGTGACCAAAGCGCCCGCGAGCACGACCGCGAGCATAACGCGGCGCTCACCCAGACCCTTGGTCATGGCCTCCGCGACTGCAGTCACAGAACCGGAATCCTCCATGAGCTTGCCGAACAGCGCGCCGAGCAGAAACAGCGGAAAGAACTGCGCCAGAAAACGCGCGGCGCTGCCCATGAAGATCTGTGTCCAATTGGCAAGCAGCGGCTGCCCGCCGAACGCGGCGGCGATCAGTGCTGCCACCGGCGCAAGCAACAAGACGCTCCAGCCGCGGAAGGCGAGCCAGACGAGAAACGAAAGCCCGACGATGATGCCGACAAGCCCCATCGCGCCGCGCTCCGTTCAACACTCGTCCAGCAGCGCATCGAAGTCGGCGGTCGAGCGCTTGCCGACATCGCCACTGTGTTCGTCGAGGAATTTGCCCGCAGTGCGCCGGCCCTCGTCGCGCAGTTTCACCATGAAATCCCACTCGGCATTGACCTTGGAGGACGCGCCGAGTTCGAGCAGCATATCGGTCATGATCCGGTGCGTGCGCATCTGCGCCCAGCGCGCGCCCTCGCCGGTGCCGGCGTCCGCGACCTGACGCAGCAGCGCGATCATGCGCAGCTCCTTCATCAGCGGCGAGTTGAAGGAAATCTCATTGAGCCGATTGAGGATATCGGTCGCCGTGCGCGGCGTGTCCGGGCGCTCGCGCGGATTGATCTGGACCAGGATGGTGTCGTGGGCGTCGCTTTCGCGGATCAGCGGCGTGATGGTCGGGTTGCCGGCAAAGCCGCCGTCCCAATAAGGGTCGCCGTCGATCTCGATGGCGCGGAACATGGTCGGCAGACAAGCCGAAGCGAGCAGTACGTCGGCGGTGATCTCGCCGTTGCGGAAAATGCGGCCGCGTCCGGTCCGCACATTGGTGGCAGTGATGAAGAGCTTGATCGGCGAGTGCGGCAGGCGCGTGAAATCGATGCTCTCGGCGAGAATCGTGCGCAGCGGATTGAGGCCGAACGGATTGAGATCGTAAGGCGACAGCACCCGCGTCATCAGATCCATGGCGAGATAGACCGGCGACGTGTCGAGCGACCAGCGGCCCATCAGCCGGTCGAGCGGCGAGCGCTGCAGCGGGCTGAAAGCGGCGGCGCGCGACACTTTCCGCCAGTATCTTTCCAGCGCCTCACGCGCGCCTTTGGCGCCGCCCGCGATCCAGCCATCCGCCAGGATCGCGGCATTCATCGCGCCGGCCGATGTGCCGGAAATGGCGGCGATATGAAATCGCGGCTCCTCGAGCAGACGGTCGAGCACGCCCCAGGTGAATGCGCCATGCGAGCCGCCGCCTTGCAGCGCGAGGTCGATCAGCACCGGCTCCTGATCCATCCGCGGCACCTGCGCTCAGCAGGCTCCTTGCACGAAATCTATCGGCGCAGGCCAAGACCGACAGCGATCCAGCCGGCGCCGGCGAAAATGAGATCGATGCCGAGGAAGATGCCGAGGATGTAGAGACCCGAGACCGGCCAATGGATCACGATGATCAGGCCGAGCAGGAAGGTGATCAACCCCGACAACACCACAGCGACCCAGGGCATTTCCGTCTTCATAGAAAAGCCAAGCACGATCCGCATGATGCCGGAGGCGATCAGCGCAAAGCCGAGAAAGAGCGTCAGCAGCGCCGCGGCGAACAACGGGTTCTCGAAGGTGATGAATCCGGCGATGATGTAGAGCACGCCGAGCAGAAGCCAAAGCAGGAACTTGCCCCAGTTCTTGAGCTGAAAGGCGTTAATCACCTCGGCGACGCCGGCGATCAGCATCATGATGCCCACCACGAACACGGTGACCACGGTGGCAAGGACCACGCTGCCGAGTGCGATAAGCCCGGCGACCACATAGACAACACCGAGAGCGACGATCCAGCCTGATTTATCGCGTAGCGGCGCGAGGCCGGAGGGGGAGTCGAGAGAGCCTGATGCTGGCGCTGTGGTGGACATGTCACTTGCTCCGATTACT